>Ga0335075_10002199_pt1 | contig 31535 bp, 17 predicted proteins | sample Lox_Sample_24_FD_206723 | JGI IMG/M metagenome (GOLD analysis project Ga0335075, IMG submission 206723) | Soil microbial communities from Loxahatchee National Wildlife Refuge, Florida, United States - Lox_Sample_2.4 | ecosystem: Environmental > Terrestrial > Soil > Wetlands | place: USA...
GCCTACAACCCCAAGGCCAAACCGTTCAAGTGGCGCAAGCGGGAAGTCAAAGGATCCCAACTGCGAAATACTATCGTTAATTTATGCAATTAAGCACTAGATTAGCCAGAATTCTTATCGTCTGCAGAGCCTATGCGAAAATCCGATTTTATTGGAGGCGCCACTCCACTCGTCGTTGTCATTGCAGTCGTGGTGATTTTATTTTCCCTGGAAGCGCATGCGCAGCAGGCAACGGTTTCACAAACGCTCCGAGGCCATGTGCCCTCTGCCATCGCGCGCTTTCATTTGCATCCTCTCCATGATTTAGCGGAAACCAATCAACTGCGTCTCGCCATCAGCCTGCCGCTGAGAAACCAGCAGGCGCTCGATGAACTGCTCCGGCAAATTTACGATCCCAGGAGCACCAACTATCATCATTACCTGACACCCAGCCAATTTACCGCCCGGTTCGGACCGTCACAGCAGGACTACGATGCCGTTATTCAATTTATGGCGTCCAATGGCCTCACCGTCGCCCAGACGCATTCCGATCGAATGCTGGTGGACGTCACCGGCAGCGTTGGCACGATCCAAAAAGTATTTCACACGACAATGCGTGTGTACCAGCATCCGGTCGAGAACCGCACCTTTTTCGCGCCGGACACGGACCCGGTTATTAATCTAAGCGTGCCGATTAAACACATCGACGGCCTGGACAACTTTTTCATCCCCCACCCCGAAATCAAGCGCGCATCCCCGTCAAACTCGCGATCCGGCATAAGCCGGGCTCTCGGTTCCGGCCCAAGCGGAGAATATATGGGCAAGGATTTTCGCGCAGCATACGTCCCGGGGGTCGCGCTCGACGGAGCCGGACAAACTGTCGGGCTATTCGAATTGGATGGGTATTATGCAAGCGATATTACGTTTTACGAACAGACGAATAGTCTGCCGTTGCAAACGCTGGTAAACGTCGCGGTAGACGGCGGCGTTTCCACGTCAGGCAGCGGGGCGGACGAAGTATCTTTGGACATTGAAATGATCGTTTCAATGGCCACCAACCTGTCAGAGGTCCTCGTCTATGAGGCCCCAAATAACGGCGTCAGCACTGCTGATCTCTTGAGCGAAATCGCCTCCAGTGATGTTGCCAAACAAATCAGTTCCTCATGGGCGATCGGCGACAGTTCCACCTACGACGGCTATTACCAGAAAATGGCCGCTCAAGGGCAAAGTTTTTTTCAGGCATCCGGCGACGATGGCGCATATTACGACGGCATTGAGGAATGGGCGGACGATACAAATATCACGCTCGTCGGAGGAACAACGTTGTACACCAGTGGCCCGCACGGGTCGTGGACAAATGAGGTGGTCTGGAACTGGTATAGCACCGGACTAGGCACTGACGGCAGCGGCGGCGGAGTCAATTTTAACAACGTTGCCATTCCATCCTGGCAGCAGCCAGTGGGCATGACCAATAACATGGGTTCCACCACGTTGCGCAACGTGCCCGACGTGGCGTTAACGGCTGATAATATTTACGTGGTTTACGGCGGCGGCCAATCGGGCGGTTTCGGCGGCACGAGCTGCGCCGCCCCGCTTTGGGCCGCATTTACCGCAATGGTCAACCAGAAGGCGGTCGCCGAAGGGCTGCCGACCGTCGGTTTCATCAATCCCGCTGTCTATGCAATTGGCTTGAGTGCCGATTACACAAACTGTTTTCATGACATCACCACCGGCAACAACACCAACACAGTCGTGGGACCCAGCAAATACTACGCCACCAACGGTTACGATCTCTGCACCGGCTGGGGCACGCCCAACGGCTCGAATTTAATCAACGCTCTCACGGTTCCACCCGACAGTTTGACAGTCGTTCCAGGCAAGGGTTTCACCGCGATAGGGTCGGACGGCGGTCCCTTCGCTCCCAGCTCGCAAACGTATGGACTGACTAACGTTGGCGGTTCAACCCTCGAATGGTCCCTGGGCAATACGTCTTCCTGGCTCGCCGCTTCGAGTACAAACGGCGCGCTCGCCGCCGGAACCGGAACCAACGTCACAATCAGTGTCACGACCAATGCGAACAGCCTGGCCTCCGGCACATATGCCGCTACCCTGGTTTTCACAAACGTCAGCTCTAATCTGGTGGTGAATCTGCAATTTACCTTGGAGGTCGTTGATCCGCTGATTATCGCGCCCTCGTCCAGTCTTAGCGCAATCGGCCCCGAAGGCGGCCCTTTTACCGTGTCGTCTGAAACGTTTGCGCTAACCAACGTCGGCGCGGTCGCCCTGAATTGGCAGGCAACCGGATCCACCTGGTTGAATCTATCGCCCCCAAACGGAACGCTCGCCGGCGGCGCGAACACGACAGTGAACGCCACATTGAATGCCAGCGCTCGCAACCTCATCACCGGCACGTACACCGGGCAGGTTTCCTTTACGGACGAACGCACCGCCTTCATCCAAAACTTCCCCATTTCATTGTCCATCGGCCAGACGATTGTGTTGAACGGCGGATTCGAGACGGGTAATTTCACGGACTGGACTGTGGACGCAAACACCACGGACACGTTCGTTGACAATGGCAGTACAACCGGAATCCCGCCGCATTCAGGAAGTTATTTGGCCGCGCTGGGCCAGGATGGCTCCCTGGGCTATCTTTCGCAAACATTGCCCACCGTCACCGGCCAATCTTACCTGCTGTCTGTGTGGTTCTACCCTCCTATTATACGACGCGGGAACAACACGCCGAATCAATTTGTCGTTTTGTGGAATGGGACCACGCAATTTGACGTAACGAACCTTCCAGAGCTTGGTGCATGGACCAATAAGCAGTTCATCGTGACCGCTACCGGACCCCAGACCGTGCTCGAAATTGGCGGAAGGGATGACCCCTCCTGGCTGGGTCTGGATGATGTCAATGCCTGGCCCATTCCGAGTCCAAATATCCAGGGCGTTTCGCGCGCGGGCAACAAATCGCTTTCGATTACCTGGTATTCGATGACGAACCTGGAATATGAACTTCAGTATTCCACAAACCTGGCCTCGCAAAATTGGCTTAACTTAAACACCTACACCGCCACTGGCCCCGTCATTTCCGTGACCAACCCCATCGGTACGAACACCGCTGTCTTCTATCGCGTCCTCCAATTGCCGTGAAAACATTGTTGAAGCGTGAAGCGCTGAACCGTGGCGCCGTGCGACGGATATGAACCGGTTGAATGGTTCAACGCTCTTGTCGCGTCGTAGCGAAGCGGAGACGGATCAACTTTTAACACAGCCTTAACGGTATTCCGGTTGATTGGCTGCATAGGGTCTGCTAAATTAGTGAGAATTCTTATTGTCTGCCGAGCCTATGCGAAAATCCGCCCTTATTGGAGGCGTCACGCCTCTTGCCGTTGCCGTTGCTTTGACAGCGGTCTTTTTTTGTTTCGAGACACGGGCGCAGATAACAGGACGTCAAGTCGTGCAAAATTCGGTGCCGCCGGCGGTTTCTCATTTAACGCCGATTGGCCGGCTCCCCGAAGAAACGACGCTGCGCCTGTCAGTCGGATTGCCGTTGCGAAACAAAGGCGCGCTGGATGAGTTGGTCCGGGAAATGTACGACCCGGCCAGCCCCAACTATCATCAGTTTCTCACACCCGGCCAATTCGCCCGGCAATTCGGCCCGGCCGAAAATGATTACCAGACCGTCGAAAACTTTTTCCGCACAAACGGTTTAACGGTCGCGGGTGAACATCGTGACCGGCTCGTTTTGGACGTGAGCGGAAGTGCCGCCGACGTGGAACGTGTTTTTCACGTGAACCTGCGGACGTACCATCACCCCACGGAGAACAGGACTTTCTTTTCGGCAGACACCGCGCCGTCACTGGATGTGAGCGTGCCGATTTTGCACGTGAGCGGCCTGGACAATTTTTCACTGATTCGCCCGCATATCGGCAGGAAAATTCCCGCGGCACAAATCGCAAAGACATCGCATCAAACTGGCTCCGGCCCGGGAGGCACTTACATAGGAAACGACCTGAGGGCGGCATATCTCCCGGGAGTCTCGCTGACCGGCAAAGGCCAAACCGTCGGGCTTTTGGAATTTGACACATATTACTCCAATGACATAACCGCGTACGAAAGCGATGCCGGGCTGTCGGGCGTGACGGTAACGAATGTTGCAGTGGACGGAGGAGTTGCTTCGCCGGGTGAGGGCAACGTCGAAGTGGCGTTGGATATTGACATGGCCATGTCCGTGGCGCCGGGCTTGTCTAAAATCGTTGTTTATGAGACAGAAGACAGTTGGGACGCCATTCTGGCATACATGGCCGATGACACTGTTGATTCGCCCAAACAATTCAGTTGCTCCTGGGGAAACATTTCTCCCTCCACCCCCGATACGACGGCGGAAGGAATTTTTGAACAAATGGACGCGCAGGGGCAGTCTTTCTTTGACGCCTCAGGCGATACCAATGCCTTTTTCAACGGCGTCCCGTTTCCTTCAGAAAGCACCAATATCACACAAGTGGGCGGTACGACGTTGACCACCACCGGGCCGGGCGGCGGTTGGCTCGCGGAATGCGTCTGGAATTGGGGCGGAATTCCCGGCGGCGTCGGCAGCATAGGAGTGAGCGGCGGCGTCAGCGACAATTTTAAAATTCCCTACTGGCAACAAGGCATCAGCATGACCGCCAATGAAGGCTCAACCACCTATCGAAACGTTCCGGATGTGGCCATGACGGCCGATAATATCTTCGTGGTCGCCGACGACGGCAATGGCTATTACATCGGAGGCACCAGTTGCGCCGCGCCGGCCTGGGCGGCGTTTATGGCGTTGGTCAATCAGCAGGCCGCTGCCGGCGGCAAATCCTCGGCGGGCTTTATCAATCCGGCCATCTACACCATTGGCAAAGGAGCGAGTTATCAATCCGATTTTCGGGACATTGTGACCGGCAACAATTTTTGGGCCGAAAGCACCAATAAATTTCCCGCTGTGCCCGGCTACGACCTGTGCACGGGCTGGGGAACGTTTGGAGGTGATGCCCTCATTGATGCGTTGGCCAGAGTATCGGACTCTTTATCCGTTGCGCCGGGCATGGGATTTGTGACATTTGGCGCGCCGGGCGGTCCATTTGTTCCCGCTTCGCTGGACTTTTCTCTAACGAATTCCGGGACAAGCTCGTTGAGTTGGTCGCTAATCAATACGTCCCAATGGCTCACCGCATCGGCAAGCGCCGGCTCGCTGGCCGCAGGCAGTCCTGCGACCAACGTAAGCATCAGCCTGAATGCCGCGGCCGACAATTTGCCGCTGGGACTCTATAGTTCCAGCATTCTCTTCAGCAATCAAACGACGCACGCGGTTCGTACGCGCCAGTTCACGCTCTCGTTGGGACAGTCATTGGTCCAGAACAACCTTGATAATTTCGTTCTTTCCGACTGGGCACAATCCGGAGGAGTTTATCTGCAGACATCGCGGCACAGCACGACAGCCTGGCCCGTTTACAATTGGGAATTTGAAGATTCCAATGGCGAGGATTCCGGTATCCTGCCGCAGTCCGGATCGTATTGCGAGGTGAATAGCTGTTTCGAAATCATCGGCTATCTCTCCCAGAATATCCCAACGATTCCAGGACAAAGCTATTTGCTCTCCTTCTGGTACACTTCCCCCGGCGACGAGGAGGTCGAGGAATTTCTGGTCAATTGGAATACGAACTCGACGACGACAAACACAATTTTGAGTTTATACGACCCAACTCCGTTTGGGTGGACTTATACGAACTTCATTCTGAATGCCACCAGCACAAATACAGTCCTTCAATTCGGCGGTCGAAACGATTTTAACTATTTTGGCCTGGAAAATGTGAGCGTGTTGCCAATCCCAACTCCAAACATTCGCGGCATCGCGCGCGCGCCCGGCGGCATTTCGCTCACCTGGAACTCAATGACGAACCTTGAATATCAGGTCCAATACTCAACAAACCTGCTCTCAAGCAATTGGTTCAATCTAAACAGCTATTCAGCCACCGCCCCGGTCCTCACCGTGACCAATCCCCCAAACTCCAGTCCAGAGTTCTATCGCGTCCTGCGCTCGCCCTGACCGTAGCGCAGGTTTCCAAACCTGCTGTATCGCGGGTTTCTAAACCCGCTGGTCGTGGGAAGTTATGCACCGCCGGATTCCAAATCGGTGCGAGTTTGGCATCGCTGGTTTTTCAGTCCGTCGAGACAACGCCGCAAGGTCAGCCGATTTAGAAATCGGCGATACGGCAGGTTTGGAAACCTGCGCTACGCCACCAATCCATTAATCCACTAATCCACCAATCCCTCTGCCTTTAGTGAGCCCGCCAGCCAATCGCATATCCCTGCGGCGCCATGACCACCTCCACGCCCGGCGCGTTCGGCTGCCAATTACCGTCCAGATGCACACGAGTGATTTCGTTTGGCTTGATGACCACCGGAACTCTCGTCCATAAAGCATCCTTGGCCCGGGCTTTCACGATGTATTCACCCGGCGGCAAAGTAACCAATCGCGGCAAAGTCGAATAATACCCGGGCGCATTGTCGACGTGTCGCAACCGCCGTCCGGACGCCGTGTAGATGTAATAACTGCTGTGCTGTCGCCAGGTCGGATTATTGCCCTCGCTCCGGGCTGATAAGGCCGAATACACCTCTAATTGTCCGTTACCCGTCACCGGCGCCACCGTAGCGGGATCTGGGCCCACTGGCGCCACGCCAACCTGCGTGCTCGCGCAACCCGCCAGCACCAAAGTTGCGGTGCCCAGAATAATAAGCATCTTTTTCATACGCATCTCCCTCCACTGTTAAGATTCCCCCAGAGGATTAAAATTCAATGAATTAGAAATTAAAATGGCTGCAACTGCTGCAACCAACTAAGCGATTCACTTGGAAGCACTTGCGCAAACACAACAGACTCCTCACTGTTTTCAGCGGAATGGCCCCCAAAAAGCTGAATCACATCGGTACAAAAGACGGTCGTGTTCCATTCCGCCGGCCCGAAAAAACGAAATAAAAAAATTTCTGTCCCTAAATCCCTGCGCCAACATTGAACTCTTTTGGGGTTCCAAATCTAGTTCTTGTACTGCGCCCTTCATCTGAGAAATTCGAATTGTATTAAAGTCGAAATATGAAAACTCAGAATCCATCAGACGCCGGGCTCTCCCTCAAGATCCTCACCCTTCTGTCCCTTGCGTCCCTCACGTCGCCTATCCAGTTTATGGCACTCATGGCACTCGTGGCACTCGTGGCACTCACAACTCCCTTGCAATTGTCCCCACGTTCCCGCTTGATGGGGGGACAATTAGCCCTGACCCTTTCAAAAACCCTTATTTTCCACACATCTTTTACGCCGATGGCTTTGGCGAGGCCGACTTTTTCGGTGATTCGATGCATTTTTGCTGGAAAAACCGTGTTTAAAACCCGTTTTTTTGATCATCGAAAGGGACAATTCCCCCTTTTCCACGACCATTTCAACGTTCTTGCCGCGCCGAAACCGGGCGAAGGCGGGTCAACGCTTTTATCTTGACCTTGGCATAAGAACCAATCATACTCATGCCACTCGGCATGAGGCACAACCAGCAAACCCCATTTATGCTCTGGTCGTCGCTTTTCCTTTGCATTCCGGACCCGTAGGGCGGCCCGGAACGCCACACTTCAAATAATCAGACCCAAAACCCTATGAAAAATTGTCCAATACGACTCACGGTTGTTTGTGTATGGCTGTTGGCAGTTCACGCCGCAGCCACGACCTATTACGTCGATATCAACAGCACAAATCCCACTCCGCCCTACACGAACTGGGCCACCGCCTCGACCGACATCCAAAGCGCGGTCAACGAAACCACCAATGGCGATTTAGTTTTGGTGAATTCGGGCGTTTATGGGTCGTCTGGGTATGCGGCCCCGGATGGGGCGTTAACCACCGCAGTGATCACCAACGCGATCACGATCCAAAGTGTCAGTGGATCAGCAGAAACCAGTGTTAATGGCAGTAACGCCATGCGTTGCATTTATCTGGGCAACGGTTCCACTTTGGCAGGTTTTACGATATTCAACGGAACCAACGGGATATCAGGAGATGGCGGAGGCATCTATTGCGACTCGACAAATGATTTGGTGTTAAACTGCCAGGTGATTGGCAATTCAGCGACCGATGGCGGGGGTGTCTATTCAGGCGCGCTCGTTGATTGTGTATTGGCCAGCAACGTTTGTTTGCCTGGCGGCAGCTCGGGAGGCGGCGCCTACGGCTCAGTGTTGAACAACTGCGCAATAACTCGCAATTGGATGGGGCAACAACTTTCCGGAGCCACAGCGGGAGCCGGCGTGGCCTACTGCATCGTGGACAATTGCACACTTTCCGGAAATATAGCTTATGGCGAGGAATCAGTCGGCGGAGGCGCGTACAATTCCACACTCACTAACTGCGTTATTGCAGACAACGTTGTCACCTCTCTTTCTGACGGAAACGGCGGCGGAGCCTTTGGCGGCACACTCGAAGATTGTATGGTGATCAGTAATTCTGCCTCAAGTGATGGCGGCGGAGCCGAGGACGCTACGCTGGCGAATTGTTTGGTGCAGGGAAATAGCGGCTATTTTGGCGGCGGTCTTTACGGGGGCACCGCAAGCGCATGTCGGATATTCAGCAACGGCGCTGACGGCGGAGGAGGGGCGTATGATTGCATTCTCGTTAACTGTCTTATTGCCTATAATAGCTCTACTTATGCCGGCGGAGCTGCATATGGCGGTATGACTAATTGTACCGTGGTTTTCAATGTAACCGGCGAAGAACAAGGATCTGTTTTGGACTGCCAGGCCGACAATTGCATTCTCTATTATAATACCGGCGGCGACTATTCGGGCACGGAAACAATTAACAATAGTTGCTCGCCCATATTGCCCACCAGCGGCCTGCAAAACATCACCAATGCGCCGCTGTTTGTCGACCCAGCGGGCGGCGACTTTCATCTCCTGTTCGATTCCCCTTGCGTCAATGCCGGCAACAACGCTTACGTAAAAACGACCGGCGATTTAGATGGCAATCCCAGAATTGTTTACGGCACAGTCGATATGGGGGCTTACGAACTGCAGTCCACTAATGATATCGGAATAGAAGCACAACCTTTGAGTCAGGCCGTGCTTGTCGGGCAAACGGCAACTTTTAGTGTTCTCGCCGCCAGCGCGATCCCTCTCACATATCAATGGCTCTTAAATGGCACAAATATTCCTGGGGCGACCGGCACGAATTTCAGCATTTCGGACGCCCAACTAACGAACGATGGTGTTTATAGCGTAGTCGTTTCAAATGCATTCGAAACTGTCGGAAGCTCCGATGCGATGTTGACGGTTTTATATCCGGCCAATATCGTTCAACAACCAGCCAGCGAGATCGTATTATCGAATGGCGAAGCCAGTTTCACAGTTACCGCAACTGGAACCGCATTAAACTATCAATGGTATTTTAATGGGGCAGCGCTCACGAATAACGCAAACATTAGCGGAAGCGCTACACCTACATTGAATATCGCCGACGTTGGACCTGGAAATACCGGAAGCTATACGGTGCAGATAACGAATGCTCTAACCTCGGTGACCAGTTCCAACGCAACATTGGAAACGTACGGCCAGGTTCAAATCACGGAGCAACCGGCCAGCATTGGAGCGCTTTTGGGGAATAACGCCACTTTTACAGTAACTGCCACGGGCAACGGGCTGGCATATCAATGGTATTTTAATGGCATGCCATTAACGGACGGCGGCCAAATCAGCGGCAGTGATTCGCCCACCTTAACCATTTCAGACGTCCAGAGCGCAAACGCAGGCGCGTACACTGTGGACATTACCAACCTGATTAGCGCCACAAACAGCGCGCCTGCGCTATTGTCAATAGCTTCAATCCGATACGTTAACGCGAGCAATAGTGCTCCCACGCCGCCCTACACCAGTTGGAGCACGGCAGCGACAAATATTCAGGAAGCCATTAACATTTCGACAAATGGCGATTTCATCCTTGTGACAAATGGCATCTACGGAACAAACCCCGAAATGCTCAACTCGGCCTCCGTTTCAATCACACAATCCGTCACGGTCCAAAGCGTCAACGGGCCCGGCGTGACAACTATTCAAGGTTACCAGGTGCCCGGCACCACGAACGGCACCGGTGCAATACGCTGTGTTTATATGGCCAACAATTCGGCCTTAATTGGATTCACACTGACAAATGGCGCGACATCAATCAATGGTCATGGTGGAGGGATTGAGTGTCAATCCACAGAATGCCTGATATCGAACTGCGTCATAGTCGGAAATTCCGCGTACTCTGAAGGGGCGGGTGTTTACGAAGGAACTCTATTCAACTGTTTAATCACTGGAAATGTTTTTGTGGAAGATGGCGGTGGGGCGTATTCAAGTTCCCTAATCGACTGCACAATCGTAAGCAATACTGCCGCCAGTGGAAGCGGCGCCTACAATTCAGATTTAACCAATTGCGTTGTCGCAGACAATTCAGGACCCACCGCGCCCGGCGCCTCAACCGGGGGCGGTATTTTCGGCGGAAACGCTGTCAATTGCACGATTACACGAAATACCGCCTGGGCAGACGGTGGTGCCGCCGACGTAACCATGAATAACTGCATCGTGTATTACAATTTGTCGCACGATAATTCATCTGATTCGAATTATTTTGCGGGTTCGCTTAGCTACTGTTGCACGATCCCGCTCTCGTCCGGCACAGGTAATATCACCAACGCGCCCCTCCTGGCGACCGTCTCTGAAATCAGTCCAAATTCCCCCTGCAGAGGAGCCGGCAACACGGCCGTCGTGAGCGGCGTGGACATCAATGGAAATCCCTGGGCAAACCCTCCCTCGATTGGCTGCGAAGAACCGAACCCCGGTAATATGATTGGCGGCATCAGTTTGAATGTTGCAGCGTCTCAGACGAATATCGAAGTCGGCTATCCGATCAATTTCCAGGCAAATATCTCCGGCCTCGTCAATAATAGCGCCTGGGATTTTGGGAATGGAATAGTCGTGAGCAATTTGCCCTACATTTCGTACACATGGCCCGTAACAGGGAGCTATTCCGTCACCTTGACGGCCTATAACGACAGCTACCCGAACGGTCAAACCGTGACGAACATCATCAATGTTTATCAGCCCACACTATTTTACGTCGTCCAGAGCAATTCCGCTCCAATCGCACCATACGACTCCTGGACGAAAGCCGCGACCAATATCCAGTCCGCCATTAATGCGGCTATTCCCGACAGCCTCATCCTTGTCTCCAACGGCGTTTACAATTTCGGCACCATAACAAACCCCGACGGCATTCCAAGTCGCGTCGACGTGGACCAACCGTTAACGTTGCAAAGCGTCAACGGGTCCGCGGCAACCGTAATTAATGGCGGTAACACCTACCGTTGCATTTATCTCACAAATGGCGCAGTCCTGAACGGATTTACACTAACCAACGGAAATGCCGCAAATGGCGGAGGCGTCAATTGCGCATCCACAAACGCCTTCGTGGAAAACTGCCTGATCATAAAGAACTCTGCGAGCAGCGGCGCCGCCTATTCCGGCACGCTGAGCAACTGCACAATATTGGCCAATTCAGGCTACGGAGACGAATACAGCCTGCTATTCAATTGCCTGATCTCAAGCAATTCGAACTTCGGCGCGGGATATTCCACATTAAACAATTGCGTGATTTTGACGAATAGTGGAGGCGGAGCCTACTACAGCACCCTCTATAACTGTACTATCTTGCGTAATCTCAGATATGGATTGTACGGATGCCACGCTACTTATTGCCAAATGCTAAATAATCTCCAAAACATAGACGATCAAGGGGCCGGAGCGGCGGAAAGTTTCATTACGAATTGCCTGGTATCTGGCAACGACGCTGAAAACGCCGGCGGTGGGATAGGAGACGAGGCGGTCGCCGTCAATTGCTTAATCGTGAGCAATAATGCCGACGCTGGTGGCGGAGCAGCCGCCTCCACGCTGATCAACTGCACAGTCGTCAACAATAGCGGGTTTTACGGGGGTGGCACATGGGACGCATCATTATACAATTGTCTTATCTACTATAACACTAATAACGGATCCACATATCCGAACAACAACTATGATCCCGGGACCATCGCCTACTCTTGCACCTTCCCAACTCCAGCGTCGGGCTACGGCAACATCACCAACGCTCCACTTTTCGTAAACCTCGCCGGCGGCGACTTCCACCTCCAATCCTCAAGCCCCTGCATCAACTCCGGCAATAACGCCTACATCAGCAGCGCCACCGATCTCGACGGAAACCCGCGCATCGTCGGCGGCACCGTGGACATCGGCGCGTACGAATATCAAACACCAACGTCCGTCATTTCCTACGCGTACCTCCAGCAATATGGCCTGCCGACAGACGGTTCCGTGGATTTCGCGGATTTGGATGGCACCGCCTTTAACGTCTACCAGGACTGGATCGCCGGCCTGAACCCGACCAATCCCGCATCCGTCCTGGCCATGCTGACGCCCGTTGTTACAACCAATGCAACAGGGATCACCGTCACATGGCAAAGCGTCAGCGGCATCCCCTATATCCTCCAGCGCTCAACGAATCTGGCCTCACAGCCGCCCTTCTCGACAATCCAAAACAACATCACGGGCCAGTCCGGCACGACCAGTTACACCGACACTTCCGCAACCAACAACGTCCCCTACTTCTACCGCGCCGGCGTCGTTGCGCCGTAGCTAAATTAAATTGTAGGAGTCGAGGCGTGCCAGTGGCGCTGCCACCGAGACTCTGGCTAAATCTCAATCATAATGAGCCGTTGCCTTCGCGCCCTTCGCCCTTCGCGGCCTTTGGCGAAGCCGGGCGAAAACCCTCGTTGTCATTTACCTGGACCGTTTTTATCGAATTTCCCAGTAAAAACGCGCTTTTCTCACCCAAATTCGGCTTCGTTTCCCGTTTACATTCCTATATACACTAAAATGTGCACGGGTGTTCCGGTAGGGCGGACCTGCCGGTCCGCCAGGCACGCGCCCTCGGCGCGCGCGAGTTTCCACACTTCGATGTTCGGGTGAAGGCCGCCACACTGCTCGTTTTCCATCTTCCATCTTCTACCCTCGCACCCCCTCACGGGTGCTCTCCACGAACCATCCAGAACCGACAAGAATCGTGAGAACTCGCTTGCCGTCTTGGAGTGCGGTGGCAAGTCCGCGCGACACCGCTTTTGGACGGCGTTGGACTTTCAAACGGCAATTGACGCTTCGGAGAGGTCAGACTTCCAAATGCGGCGTCATCCCGACGCGTCGGGACACTCCAAGACGGCAAGCGTGGGAATGGAAGAGGCTCCGCATGCATCTGTCAGCGAACCGTTCGTTCCACTGCTTCAGCACCAAATTCTTTAAAATTCCCAATAAACCTAAACTTTTCAACCTGGATTTCGGCTTCGTTTCCCGTTTACATCCCTATATACACTAAAATGTGTACAGCTGTCCCGGCACGCGCCCTTGGGTCATTCGATGTTGAGCGTTCGGCGTTCGATGTTCGATGTTTTTCAGGATGCGAACCACGCGCCGCGCCACCAAATATTCCATCCTCCATTCTCTATCCTCCATCTTCGATTTACCGCCCATTGTAGGCCGCGTGCCCTCACGCGGCGTTTAATAAACAACTTTATTCAGCGGATACTCAATGATCCCCTCCGCCCCAGCCGCCTTAAGTTGCGGAATCAACTCGCGAACGACATGCTCGTCAATAATCGTCTCGACGGCCACCCAACCCTCCTGGCTCAGGCTCGAGATGGTCGGATTGCGCAGCGCCGGAAGTTCTTTCAGGAGTGTGGAGAGGTTCTTTTCGGCGATGTTCATTTTCAGGCCCACCTTTGCCTCGGCATCGATGGCGCCCTTGAGAAGCAACGCCAGCGTTTCAATCTTTTTGCGTTTCCACGCGTCTTTCCATGAATTGCGATTGGCGATCAGGCGCGGCGTGGACACCAGCAACTCGTCCACGATGCGCAGGTTGTTGGCGCGAAGGGACGAGCCGGTTTCGGTCACTTCCACGATGGCGTCCACGAGTTCGTGCGCTTTCACTTCGGTGGCGCCCCACGAAAATTCCACTTCGGCTTTCACGCCGTTTTTGCGCAGATATTTTTTGGTGATATTCACCACTTCGGTCGCGATGCGTTTGCCTTCCAAATCCTTGACGGATTTGACCGGGGACTTGTCCGGCACGCACAGGACCCAGCGCGCGGGCCGGCGGGTCACTTTGCTAAAGAGAAATTCGCCGACCTCGTGCACCTCCGAGCCGTTTTCAACGACCCAGTCGTGGCCGGTAATTCCGCAATCGAAGTAGCCATGCTCCACGTAGCGGCTGATTTCCTGGGCGCGAATGAGCCGGATTTCCATTTCATCGTCATCCACAGTCGGGATGTAGGAACGGCTGCTGATAGTAATATTGAAACCCGCCTTGGCCATCTTTTCGATGGTGGCGTCCTGCAAGCTGCCCTTGGGCAGTCCAAATTTTAATTTCTTTTCCATAGTGGTAGGGATGGCGCGCTGCGCCGTCCCCGCCCGCGCAGAGCGGGCGGAACATGCGTGCCACAGCGTCCGACCTCGCGAGTGATTTGTTATTCTGCCAGTCCCGCGCCCGGAATGCGATTCATTTCTTCCAGAGGACCCGCCTGCCGGTAACGGAAATTTCGCCGCAGGCAATGGCGGCAACGCATTCCGGATAGAGTTCGTGTTCCGCGCCGTGAATGCGCTGGTGCAGGCTTTCGGGCGTATCGTTGTCGAGAACGGGGACGGCTTGCTGGGCGATGATAGGCCCGGCGTCCACGCCCGCATCCACGAAATGGACCGTGCAACCGGTGACTTTCACGCCATGATCGAGCGCCTGTTTCCAAGCCTCCAATCCGGGAAAGGACGGCAGCAGGGACGGATGGATGTTGACGATGCGTCCTTCGAAGGCGCGCAGAAAATCGCCCTTGAGCACGCGCATAAAGCCGGCCAGGACCACGAGGTCCACCTGCGCCGATTCCAGGGCCCCCACAAACGCGCGCTCGGCTTCTTCATCCAGTTTGGTGCGGAATTTCCCCGGGGCGATAAATCGCGCGGGAATATTTCGTTCGCGCGCGCCGGCCAAAATTCCAGCCGTCTCGACGTCGCTCAATACGATGGCAACCTCCGCCGGGACATTTTCTGCGGCAATTGCATCCGCGATGGCGGCAAAGTTTGAGCCTTTGCCCGAACCCAGAACGCCGAGCCGAAACCTGTTATTCATGCCATTTGAATAACAGAACCGGCGCGCCGGAAAAAGTTGAAAGAATTCGATCAGGGCAGCATCACAACGGCAATTGCAGGCCGTCGAAAGGCCAATTGATGTCGGGCCGGCCCGGGTCGACGGGGCTGCCGTTGTAAGGCATGCACACGTAGCTATATTTGAAATAGGCGGCGTGGCAATCGCTGAAGACAATGTTCCCGCCAGCATTGTGGCGTCCGGAAAAGCGATTGCAGTAATTGTACGTGCTGCTCAAATCCGTCGGGTTTGAGCCGTAATACGGCGTTTCGCTGGCGTGAACGCGTTGTTCGGAAAAAACGACAAATGCAGACGGATGAACGGCCTGTGTGATTCTAAATGGAGCTTCGGGCGCCAACGGATAATTGATTCTCTGGTTCATGCCATAGTTGAAAATGGGACCAACCGTGGGATCAGGGTCCGTGGCCGGATTTCGAGGAGTGGCTGCGGCTGTCGGGCAGATGTAAATAGAGTGGGAACTGAAAAAAACATTGTTGCTGACGCTGTTGGCCCCGTACTGCCAGAGTGGGATGCCGGAAACATACGGAGGCAGCGCATTGAACCAGTCCGAAAGTCCAATCGGCGGATTTTTCTGCGCATCCGAGTACATTTCTGTCCAGACGGGATTGTTATCCGAATTCACGACGTAGTTGGTGTCTCGGGATGCCGGATAATATTCGTTATAGTCGTCCGCATATATGGACATTGCCGTTCCCCATTGCTTCAGGTTATTCATGCAGGTGATTTCATCCGCTTTGGCCCTGGCCATGGCCAGCACCGGCAGGACTATAGCCGCAAGAATCGCAATAATGGCGATGACCACCAGCAATTCGATCAAAGTGAATCCTGCAGTGACCGGCCCGCACATTTTGCCCTCGTGGACAGCAGCGCAGTAATTTTTACGGATATTCTTCAAGCCCAAACGCCTATACATCATGGAATATTACCAGACGGAAGCCGTATCACGAGGTTACGTTTCAGTTAACGCCGCCCTCTTGATTTTCGCCGAAATTTGTGGAATTATGGGAACCAATCAGCAGGTTGACGAATCCTATTACTGTGACATTTAGAGACGGACAACTTCAGAAGCGTTTCGAGCGGGTCGTTTCGACCGTTCAGGATTGTCCACCCGATCAGCTTGCGGTCTGCGCGCTGCTGGACGCCTGCCAATGGTTTCGCCTGATCGAGGGCGATGAATCACCGCGCGCCAGTGAAGCGATCGAACATTTACTATCGCCGGAGCTGCGCCCCGCATTGCGGATTTGGTACCGCCGGTTGGGATACCAGTTGAATCCGTACGCCATCGAGTTTCGCGACCAGCTCAGTAATATGGCCGGCGAAATATTCTATTGAGCGTTGGGATTTGAGAGTCCAGATTGTTGGCGCAAGCCTTAGTGAGCCATTCAACACATCCAGACATCGAACGAGCCCAGACGCTCTTGCGTCCGATGATGCCTGACAGGTTTTCCATCATCTACGAACCTCAAATGCCGGGGGAAGACGGGAAAATATTCCGATGGTTTCAAGTCGTCTTTGCCGTTGGCCCCGGCGACGCCGACGTTTTACGCGCACAGGTCCACGAACTGTTCCCGCGGATGCTTGTCGCCCTGTCGCCTTTGCCGTCAGTCCACAAAGCAGACGTCATCACTCTGCGCGCACGCCGGTTTCTTCCTGACCAGGATCCCGGTTTTGACCGGCCATACATGTTCATTCAGGCGGATTGGAGAGGCGCCGCTGTCCGCCAAATACGGGGACAGAAAAATTTCTCCGTTTGGGCCGGTGAATGTTTGACCTATCGCAATTACCAGGACAAGGGTGATGTTTTTAATAAGTGGGTGAAGGAAACGGATTGAACCGGGTTAATGGATTAATGGATAATTGGATTTTTGGGGATCCAGACGATTCACCGCGAGAAATTCAAAATTATCTCGGGCGCGTTTCCGGTCCCCTGCTCGACCGCATTGATCTGCACGTCGAAGTCCCGCAGGTCAAATTCAGCGAAATGAGCGGTGAACCACCACCAACTTTTTCAGGAATTATCCTGCGCATAGGGCTTGGTGCGGGCGTGAAGGCTTCGGGTTTGAATGATTGCCTTTTCAAAGACTGCGCGATGCCGGGGGCAACATCAATGAAGTTCGGCATTATTTTTCCTGCCGTATTCCTTCTGAGGTCTTCACGCATTTGACGGGCCGGCCGGCGTCTGGCCGGCGACAACCGGCAATCCCATGCCGCGTCCGTGATCCAAATTTATGAACTGATTTGTTTCCGGGATGTGGGAGACAATATTGAATTTACCGATGGCTTCCAGCTTCGCCGCCCGGAAGGCCATTCTGGCATCCTTGAAGGATTTGCCATTAAGCGGATTTTTTGTCCATCCTCCTCCCGGAGTTAAGTATTCGAGGGTGTCGTTGTTTTCGATAAGAATATTCATGAGTAAAATGTTGACAGGCTATTCGGTTTTCCCGCGCTTTCGCTCTGATTTATGTTTGGAATTTTTTGAATTGGCCGGCCTCTGCGGTGTGTCATTGTCGTCTATAAACACAAAAGCGTTTTATATTTTTGTCGTGCAGTTTAGTCAACGCAGCCGCCAGACGATCCGCGCTTTATCCAGGTCATAAGGCGACATTTCAATTTTGACGCGGTCCCCGACAGTCAAACGAACAAACCGTTTGCGCATTTTGCCCGATATGGTGGCGAGTACGAGATGTTTATTGTCAAGTTCGACGCGAAACATAGTGCCGGGGAGGACAACTTTTACGCTGCCCTCCAATTCAATGGCTTCCTCTTTCATGGGATAAAGCAAAAGGCGGGGTCTGGCCGCACCAGACCCGCCGCCAATTGCAGCGCCTTGAATTAATAGCGATTGCGATTACCCCGGTAACCGCCGCCGCCGCTATGTTCACGTCGCCCGCCCGCCGGGCGTTCTTCACGAGGCTTGGCAATATTGACAGTAATGCTGCGACCGGCAAGATCCGCGCCATTCATCGCGGCGATGGCTCTCTGCGCCTCGTCATCCGTGCTCATGGTGACGAAGGCAAAACCGCGCGAGCGATTGGTTGTCCGATCCATCATTAAATTCGCCTCAGTTACGGTGCCGTGAGCGGCGAAAGCGTCGCTCAGTTCGTTTTCCGTGGTCTGGAAGGAAAGATTTCCAACAAAGAGTTTATTGCTCATGTGATGATTAAAAAGTCCGATCAACTTGCTTTTTCAGACTGTTCCCGATCATCGGGTTTCAAATCGTCACTGAACAAATGTTCACTTGAAGATTACCATATCTCGAAAGAGATGAGCTATCGTCTAAACAACCTCGCAGGTTCGGCGGCAATTGCAACAACTAAAAAATCGGCCCCGTTTCAATTCACGCCAATTGTTGAAAGTGGAATGAAAATGAATTGATTTAGTTGTGGCTATTTCCGGGAACTACCCCATGTTGGGTGTGTATTAAACCAGATCATTCACGCCTCTGTCTGCCGGGAAAACTCTTTTTCCGGCGTCAGCCGTCCTGGGTGCAACGACGCAAGATGACGGTTTTACTCTGGTCCGTTTTCGCGGGGCTCTTTTGCGGCGGCGCAATTGCGGCATTTATATTTCTGAACAGCAAGCGTTGAAACTCTATTTCCCGTTCAATGCGCATTCTTATTCAAAACGCAGAAACCCTGGAATATTTGACCGACGAAAATAATTGGTCGAAAAATCCACTGAAAGGAAAACAGTTCTCTGCCAGCCGGCTGGCATTCCGCGCTGCCAAACTGGAAGCCATCGCCGAATTCAACATTGTTTGCTGCGTTCCAAAGACGAACGAGATCATCAACCTGGACCATGGTCGGGGAATCGGAAAATCTGTAAAGGCAGAGGATAACGAAAAATGAACCGCGAAAACAAACCTTATCAACCTTATCAAAAGATTTTGATGTTTATCCTTCTGGAACCGGGCTTGATTTGGGAGGTGATGAATCACTTATTCCAATGCGAATCAAGAAGGCATCTACTTATATGAGGATGATCTCACGGCCAAGCCGCAAGAATTGTCTCCGCACGCGCAACTTGTTCCAACATCAAACCCGGTAGCCTCAAATGAATCTTGGACTTTCGTGCGGCCATGAACGAGAATGACTGCGCTCCTGCCTGACAAGCCGGATCACACGAATTATTTCCGGCAACAATTTATGACCAAGAAACCAATCGTCACTGCCCGGTCTCCGGTCATTGAAAGTGAACAGCAGCGTTTTGAGCGCATTCTGTCTCGCGACCAGTTCAAACCACTGAAGGCCATATTAGGCAATCTCGACCGCGTGGTTATGGCGATGCAAGAGGCGATCATCACCACAAACTCCTATCGGAATTTTCTCGATAAGCTTGGCTATCGCCTCACGCTTGTGAAACAGATCCACGAACAGGATTGTTATTTGCGCCTTGGACAGGCTGGCGGCATCCGCGCCGTGCTGCCGGTTCATGACATCGCCACCTATAGCACTATGGTTATGCTTGTGAACTTCGATTCCACGGTGTCTACTACTCCTAATGCCGTTGATTTCTACGACGTTCAACTAGCCCAATTCAAGGTTCAGTTGATGAACAAATCCGGTGACGCGCCATAAATTGCCGCAGCGTCAACTTTACAAGGAAGCAGGCGCAGTGAGTTCGAAAGTGATCCGGGTCGTTGGCCGTGACGGAACAGTGTTTTTTTCGCCGGCCATGATTTGCCATTATATTACGCGGCACGGCTACCAACCGCCGGAAGATTTTGTTAGAGCCGTGATGGAGATGGATTGAAACGACGAAATCGCCGCGTCAACCCTGGAAATCCTGGCTCCTTCGCGTCCCTCGGGCTTTAAGGATGGCGAGGCCGGTTCATTCTGTTTAAACAACTGGAAAATTCTTTTCCTTTTTCCTTTTTCCTTTTTAATTCCCCGGAATGATTCGTTATTTCGGTTTGCTGTTGTCGTGCAATATTTTCTTTGCGACGTTTTCTCTTCTTTCCGCCGATTATAATCCTGTGGACCTCGCCAATCCGTTGGCCGGCACGGCGTCGCTGGACAATCCCGAACTGCTCGGAAACGCGCCGCCGCCGGGTGAGGAAGCCTATACCGGATTTGTCTGGCCCGGGCCGGGCCTGCCGCACCATGCCGTGCTGCTCAATCCCATCAACAAAGATCCCGATTCCGCAAACGTCAATCACGGCATCACTTGTTCCTACATCCATTCGCGTCCGACGATGGTCGGTTTTTCCAGCGTGGTTCCCGGCATGACTCTCATGCCCCTGGTCGGAGATTGGACGACACCGCCTGATCGCAGTTACGCCGCGTATTACGACAAACAGTCCGAAACCGCCTCGCCTGGATATTATTCTGTTTATTTTCCGACTTACCAAATCAAGACCGAGCTAACGACCACGGAACACACGTGCCTTTACCGTTTCACCTTTCCGAAATCGGAACGCAGCGTTGTGCTCATGGATTTGGGCGCCGGAAACGCCAACGTCCAGGTCGTGGGCGACAACATGATTAGCGGAAGCAGCGAGCATGGCCGCGTGTTTGTGGCTGAATTTTCAAAACCGTTCAAATCGTTTGGCGCCTTCCATCAAAATGTCCCGGCCGTGGATGGTTCACGTGTCCTGCGAGGCGACCTTATCTATCCGGATTCACGCTCGGTCGAGGGCGGTTACGCCGGCTGTTACCTGAATTTTTCGACGACGGACGGCGAACAGATTCTGGTCAAAATCGCAACCGGAAGAACAATTGACGAAGCGCGCGCAAAATTGGATTCGGAAGACCCCGGTTGGGATTTCGACGGAATCCGGAAGCAGGCACAAGATGTTTGGGCAGAAAAACTCAATCTCATTCAAATTCGCGGAGGCACAGATCATGAACGGCGTTTTTTCTATTCGGCATATTATCATTGTTTCGACAGTCCGCGTCTCATTGCCAAACGCGGCCAGCCATTTCGAGGTTTGGATGATAAACGGCATGTGGCCGATTATGACCGTTATACTCCCGTTCCTTTCTGGGACACAGGCCGCGACCAAATCACTCTGCTGATGCTCCTGGAACCGGACCTGGTGACGAACGTCCTGCGCACTCAGTTGGAAATGGCGCGAGAATCCGGCTGGATGGACACATCTTTCCATGGCGACAATGCGGTTTTTCTCTATCTCGGTTGCTGGGAACGCGGCTACAAATTTGATTGGGCGGCGGTTTATCCGTTCCTCCGTAAAAACGCCATGGACCCGGCCGGCCCGCGCAATTGCCTGGCCGAATACCTCACCAACGGCTGGATTCACGACATCATTGTGGACAATCCCAGTCCGCCATACGCCGATGGCAACGCAGGCGTGGCCACGACCCTGGAATATAGTTGGGACGATTATGCGATGGCGCTCTACGCCAAAAAGCTTGGCAAGGAAGATGACTACCGCATGTTCCTGGCCCGCGCTCACAATTACACAAACGTATTTGATTCGAGCATTGGTTTCATGCGCGGCCGCCGGGAGGATGGTTCGTGGATATCGCCGTTTGATCCGCGGGAACCCTATTACAATTTCATGATGAAAGAAGCCAACGGCTGGCAAACACTCTGGCTCGTGCCACACGATGTCCAGGGGCTGATTGATCTTTTGGGCGGACGCGAAAAATTCTGCGCCAAATTGGATGAATTCTTTTCGCTGCCCTATCACCCTAAAGGCATCGCGCGCGATGTGACGGGAATGATCGGCCAATATTGCCAGGGCAACCAACCGGACCGCCAGACGCCGTACTTTTACGATTACGCCGGCCAGCCATGGAAAACGCAGAAATTGGCGCGCGAAATCTTGACCGAACTTTATGGCAGCGACAAAGCGGGCCTTGCTTATCCGGGCATGGACGACCAGGGCTCGACGTCTTCGTGGTACGTGTTGAGCGCGTTGGGCTTCTTTGCGACCAATCCGGCACGTCCTGAATATCTTATCGGCAGCCCGCTCTTTGACCGCGCCACGATCCATCTGGGGAATGGACGCGATCTCGTCATCATTGCGAGCCATAACTCGGCGCGAAATTGTTACATTCAATCGGCCACTCTGAACGGGCGTCCGTGGAACAAGCCATGGTTCAGTCACTCGGACATCGTGAACGGCGCACGCCTGGAATTGGTGATGGGACCGAAACCGAACGAGCAATGGGGCAGCGCACCCGAAGATGCGCCGCCGTCTATGACATCGGTAAGTGGCGAGTGATGGGCAAGGAGCGGCATCCCTGCCAGGAGCTGGTTTTAGTTTGATTTTCCCAGGAATGTCCGGGATTTTAACAATCAACATATACACTGGCGTTTGCCTGAATAAACAATCGGCACCAGGTTCCGGAACGGGAGTGAATGTCTCATTGCTGCATTGGAGCGTCCCAGGATTGCAGGCTCAATAACTTGCATTTGACTTTGAATATTCAATATTGGATGCATGGTCCGCACAGGCAAAGGGCCGAATGTCGGATGTAAACAAATTTCTCGAGCATACCCGGGCGCAAATCGCATGAAACGATCATCCCAAACGTCTTACCACGGCGCCCGAGTAGTTGAGGGCGAATTTCGCGCGATATTTGTCACAGTGCCAAATCATACTGACGTTGCGCCAAATAAGTCCCGCCCTTTCTTTGAAAGGGCGGGACTTATAATAATACGGGCCGTCGATTGCGGAATGCGGATTGGTCGAGGTTTCAGGTTCCGGAAACGGGAAGTTTTTCCACTGCCCGCGTCTGGTCAACCTGATTTGGCAATGACGATGATTCCGTTAGTTTTCGAGGACGTGGACCCGTTCCACCACGCGGCAGAATGATTGGCTCTTCTCTGTTTTCGGCTGGAATAGTGGCGCCGCCCGACGGAACATTCGCAAAATCAAAAAGCAAACGGCGCCGCGTCTTGAACGGTCTTCATTTCCCGATCCCATCCAAGAGATGAGCAAGCGCCGGCGAATTTGCCCGCGCAACCTCAGCCAGGCCTATGGGCCGGCAAGCACAGATCATTCAGGCGATCGTAGACTACGAGCCACGACTACGCATGGACGGTGCCGGACCAGGCAGCATTCGACTTATTGCTGGAACACGGCGCGATAGAACTCGTACGGGCAGCCACTGTTATTTGTAAACGTAAACGGCGCGGTATTAGTTTCAATCGGGAACCAGACCATCAGGTTGGTTGAACCCTGGATGATGTAGAGATAACCCGGAGCGCCATTGACCGTAAACGTGAAGACACCGTTATTATACGGCAACGCGGTCAATAATGCCGCCGGTCCGACGTAGAGCGTGGCTGACTGACTGACCTGTGTGCCTACCGGATTGTGAACAATCACATCGTAACTGCCCGCATTGACAGGTTGAACGCTGGCGATTGTATAAATGCGATTGGTCGCACCGGCAATGTTTGTCCCATCGAATTGCCATTGATAGCTAAATGGCAATTCTCCATTGACCCCCACGCTGAAGCTCGCCGACTGGCCAGCAACCACCACCACGCTGGCCGGCTGCTGCGTAATCAGCGGCGAAACCGTGACCAGCACAGCCTGGGAGCTCGTCACGCTGCCGACGGAATTGCTGATGACCACTGTATATGCTCCCGCATCGCTGTCGGCGAGGTGCGTCAATGTCAATACGTTGCTGTTAGCCCCGAACAACGGCGATCCATTTTGGAACCATTGATAGCTCAACGGCGAAGTTCCGGCCGCGGTAACGGAGAAGGTGACCGTGCTTCCGGTGAAGTTTGTTTGGCCAATCGGCTGGACAAAGATAGCCGGGTCAATCACGAACAGCATGCCGTCGTTTGTGACCGTTCCGGCGGGATTGCTTACCGTTACCAAATATTCAGCCTGATCGGCAGCAAGAACATTGGTAATGGTCAGGACGTTGCTGGTTGAACCGGATATGTTTCCGCCGTCGGCCAGGACATTCGTGAGCGTGGGCGTAATCTTTATCCACTGATACGTGAACGGCGCGGTGCCAGTCACATTCACCGCAAACTGGGCGGTGGTCGTGGCATTATTGGTTTGGATCGGGGGTTGCAGGCTCGTAATCACCGGCGGATCAATCACGGTCAATATCGCGTTTGAACTGGTAACGCTCGTAATTGAGTTCTCTACGACAACGCTGTAAGCGCCCCCATTGGCGTCCGTCACGTCAGTCAATGTGAGGGTCGGGCCGTTCGCGCCGGTAACAGTGGTGCTATTGTTGAGCGGTTGATTTCCAAAATACCACTGGAAGGTCGGCGACGTGCCGGTATAGGCCACTGTAAAGGTCGCGGCGCCGCCGGCGTTGGCCGTGACATTTTGCGGCTGACCAGTAATCACTGGCGGATCAATCACGGTCAATGATGCGGCGGGCGTGCTGGTGACTACGCCAAAGATATTGCTGACAACGACAGTGTAATTGCCTGCATTTGCGTCCACAACGCTCGCGATGGAATAAGTAGAGGCATTGGCGCCGGGTATTGCGTTCCCATTAAAATACCACTGATATTTGGGTGATGTTCCGTAGGCAGCTACGCTGAAGCTGGCAGGGCTTCCCAGGTTGGTCGTCACGGACGATGGCTCGCTGGTGATAATCGGATCAATGACCACCAGGATCGCATTGCTGCTGGCCGCTGTTCCGGCGCGGTTGGTGGCCAGAACCATGTAATAACCGTCATCAGCGCCCAGGACATTCGTGATCGTCAGGACGTTGCTCGTGGCGCCAAATATATTGCCGCCATCCGTCAGCGGATTGGTGGCCGTCGCGGTGATTTGATACCACTGGAATGCCGGGGCCGTTCCGCTGGCGCCAACGGCGAATGACGCTGTCGTGCCGGCGTTGTTGGTCAGGCCAACCGGCTGATTTGTGATGGCCGGCGGCACGATCACGGTCAACGTGACCGCCATGCTATTGGTCTGGCCCACGTCATTAGTAATTGCCACGTAATAACTGGCAGCATCCGCAGTCGTCACGCTCGTTATGACCAATTGCCTGGTCCTGGAGCCTGATATGTTGCCGACGTCGCTCAATGGCGAGCCGTTCTGATACCATTGATATGTAAAGGGCGTGTCGCCATTCGCGGCCACGGTAAACGTGGCTGTCTGGCCGAGATTTTCCGTCAGGCTTGCCGGCTGCGAGGTAATGACGGGCGGATGCGTGACGGTCAATGTCACAGTATCACTGGTCACTTCGCCCACGCTGTTTGACACAACCACCGTGTAATCCCCGGCGGAACTGTCGTCTATACTGTTCAATGTTAGCGTGCTGCCCGTGGCTCCGGGCAGACCAACGCCATCCTGCAGCCATTGATAACTCAATGGTTGCGTTCCCGCCGCAGTTACGGAGAAGGTCGCGGAGCCACCGAGGCTATTCGTCACGCTTACTGGCTGGACCACTATCACAGGATCATTCACGAACAGCAGGGCATTCGTCGTGTCTGTTCCGGCAGAATTACTGACAGTGACGACATATTCCGCCTGGTCAGCCGCCAACACATTGGAGATGGTGAGGACGTTACTGGTGGATCCGGAAATGTTTCCGGCATCGCTCAACACATTGGTTGAAGTGGCCGTGACCTTGGTCCATTGATACGCGAAGGGCAAGGTGCCGGTCGCGCTCACAGTGAATTGGGCCGTTGTGGTCGCATTGTTAGTCGCGTTGACCGGCGAAATGCTGGTGATGATCGGCGGGTCAATGACCGTCAGCGTGACATTGGAACTGGTCACCATGCCGGCGAAATTGCTGACCTGAACATAATAAGTAGCTTCATCCGAATTGGACACGCTCGTTACAGACAACGTCGCACTTGTGGCGCCTGAAATATTTCCGCCGTTGCTCAACGGGCTGCTTTTCTTAAACCATTGATATGTCAACCCCGCCGGGCTATACGCCCCAACAGTGAATTGGGCGGTCGTGCCGGCATTATTTGTCAAGCTTTGCGGCTGGCTGGTAATCTGCGGCAATCCGATGACTGCGACCGTGAACGTAGCGGTTGTCATATTGCTGTTAACATCCGTGGCTGTCACTGTCACGGTGTTTGTGCCAATCGGGAACTCCCAGCCGCTCACCGTGACTACATTGCCCTGGGCGGACTGAGTATTGGCCTCCCAATTGGCTAACATACTGGCGACTGCGCAATTGTCCGTAGCGCCAATGGAGAAGTTCACGGTGGCGTAGTTTTGACCGGCGTCAACCGCCGTGACGATGTTCACGGCGTTGGTAATGGCGGGAGGCTCGGTGTCAATGACGGTCACTGTAAAGCTATTCGTCGTGCTCAGACCGTTATTATCCGTCGCCACGACAATGACAGGAGTGGTCCCAACTGGGAAGGAACTGCCCGAAGGCGAACTCACGGACGGACTGCCCGATATGCCGCAAATATCACTGGCAGCTGGCGCTGTGAAATTAACTACCGCCCCACAAGCGCCCAGGTCATTTGTCTGCACAATGTTTGTAGAGACGGTCACGACTGGAGGTGTTTCATCAAGCGTGATTGTCTGCGGAACGCTTTGGGACCCGCACGGATTGCTGATAGTGTAGGTGCGGGTAATGGTGATGACGTTTGTCCCATCCACATAATTCGTTGTCGCATCCTCAAAATTTGTGCTGTAGCTGTCGCTGAAACTGATCGTCGAATTGTTTCCGGAGATATAACCGCCCTGTTCCATGAACTGCGTCAGGGTTGTCGCCCCGACTGGAACGCTGTCAGCGCAAATAACCGTTACATTCGCCGGCCCGGCAATCAACACCGATCCCTGTGAGTATTCCACCGTGCCGTTCGGGTCAGAAATGTCTGAGGCGATGTTCTGGCTCTCATTCGTAGCGCCAAAGTTGTCATTCTCGGCCAGCACCGTTTGGGGCATGGTGTTGGCGCTCTGGATCGCCCAGGGCGCGGCGCCGTCAAATGCATAGTCGGAGAGATTGTTCAGGCCCTGGCTGGAGCCATGTTCATTGGAACCCGTGCCTAAACGGGTCACGTCGTTTCCGGAGCAATCACCCGCGTCCACGATCGCGTTGTTGGTCACGCTGATGCCCGCGACGCTGTTGCCCATCAAGTCATTGCCTTGAATGAGCGCTTTACCGGTATCCACGGCTATGCCCACGGCATTGCCGCTGATCGACGGTCCGTTGATGACCGAGGCCGCGGCGTTGGTGCCCTGGACCAGGACACCGCTGCCACCGCCTGTGATAACGGTACCTCCCGTGACAGTAGCCTGGACCAACACGCCATTGGTGGAGGCGCGCGGGTCGTCCTGCACGTAAACGCCGGCCCCTGTCGCGACGTTCACAGTCAGATTGCTGACTGTTGCGGTAGTTGATCCACCCGGGCTTTGATAACCGTCAAAATTATTGACCCAAACGCCGTAGGTCACGTTGCTCACTGAGCCGCCAGTGATCAGCACCGGGCCAGTCGTGGGCGTGTTCCACACATTGTAGCCCACCGCATTATAGCCGGGGCTCGCGGACGGCCCAATGGCAACGTTGTTGGACGCAACGACTCCAACGGCGTTTTGAATCGAGGTAATTTCATAGCCATCCCATTCGGGCGGCCCGTATAACGTTGAGCCATTTGTCGGCATGAAGATCGAGGTGTTGCCAACAATCTCAAACGTGGAAGCGGATTGAAAAACGTTATTGAGCCAGATACCGAGAAGACTGGCACTGACTTGATTGCCGGCAATAATCTGACCGCTCGGGCTGCCCGGATTGGGCAAAAAGAAATTTCCGGGCGCTATGCCGATGCACACGTTCGTGAAACTGTTGCTGCATATTTCGGCATAATAGTTGTAATTCAAAATCAATGCCTGACCGAAGCCTTCAGTGTTGTAATCAATATTCTGGAACAAATTGTATTTAATACAGCTATTCGTGTTCGGTGGATTCCCGTTACCGTCGCTTTCAAAATCCAAGCCTGAATAAGCATCATTTTCAATGATGTTGTTTTCAATCGTTATATAACTGTCGCCGTTATAGTCGCCAATGCCGACGGCGGCATTGAAGTAGTCTGAGGCGGCCTGCCAAGGGCTGGGCAACGTTGGATTGTAACCGCTCACGGTAAAGCCTTTGATTGAAACGTTGTTAGTTTCAATGATCATAACATTCACTGCAGCCGGGTTATATGGCGGATTGTAGTCGGGGATGCCACCTGGGTAATTGAGCATTTCCGGACCATTTACATCCGGCTCAATGACCGCCTCAGCTACGCGTGTGGATGTATTTGGATTGTTGGCGGCGTTCGGGCCAAGCAAGGTCATTGGCTCGGCGACAGTCACTTCCTCCGGATACGTTCCCGCCGCCACATTCACCATGCCGCCGGGAGCCACGGCGTTCACGCCGGCCTGGATGGTCGCGAAGGCGTCATAACCGACAATGTTCGTGCTCGGGCTCGAGCCGTTGTAGGGCCAATTGACCCAGGCATTGGTCGCAAGGCGTGAATAATTCGTGTCCACGTACACCACTGTCGGTTGCGCCGGCTCGATGTAGAAGGTGAAGCCGGCTGACGTGCCTCCGCCTGCGGCTGGCGAAACAACAGTAACCAATGCTGTGCCGACGGCAGCAACGTCAGGAGCCGGGACGGTGGCGGTCAATTGAGTGCCGGAAACAAAGGTTGTGGGCAGCGCCTGGTTATCCCAATCCACTACGGAGTCGGCCACGAAATTGGTTCCATTCACCGTCAACGTCATGCCATTCACGTTCACGCCGGCCAGCATGTAGAATGGACTTATGCTCGTGATTTCCGGCGCCGGATTTGTGATATCAAAAGGCGAACTCACCGCTGGCGTCAGACCAGTCGCCGTCGCGATGAGCGTGTAACCCGAACCGCCGTCGTTTGTCACGTAGAGGTCGGTGAAGGTCGCCACGCCGTTCACCGTTGCCTCATTTGTGGTGCCCACGAGCACGCCGGAGGCCGGATTGTTTGAAATGGCGATTGAAACGCTTGCGTCAACCCAGGGCGTGATGTTGCCGTAGGCGTCTTCGACACTCACAACCGGCTCGGTCGAAAGAAGGTTGCCGAGGTCTGCCCCAACAGGTTCAGTGGTAAACACCAATTGCGTGGGCGGATACTCCTCGCCTGCCGTCGGCGTGAAACCAATACCCGTATTCGCATTCGCCCCGCTTTGCAGCCACGAATCTATTGTCACATTCCCAGTTACCGGGCTGCCCGTGCCATAGGGATTCTGGGCGCCGGCCGGGCCACTGACGCTGCCCCACCAGTTGCTGGAGGCGACGGGTATGCTGTTGCTGGAGGTGTTGACAATGCCCGTTACATTATCGGCGAGGTTGTTGTTAATTATTTGGACCGTATTTCCGGCAGGATATACCGGATCATTACCGGTGTCCTGGACAGTGACGCCAACGCCGTTGCCATTAAGGACATTATTCTCGACCGTTACCTTCTCGGAATCGAATATTCCTACGGCGGTGGCAACGTTGCTTATGATGTTGTCCCTGATAACTGCGTTCGCCCCGTAGAAGTCAGGGTCGGGGTAGCCAAAAGTGCCGAATCCGCCCGAATTGTCATTGGTGGAAACACCAATAACCGTATTGTAAGCAATCAACGAATTTGTCGCCGAAGTCTGGGACATGCCCAAGCCCCCGGTGATTGTATTGCTGACAAATGTGAAATTCGCCGCCGGATTGATGAAGAACGCGCTTCCGATCGTATTGGGTCCAGACGGAACATCTACGGGTTCGAAAATATTATTATGTACGGTCAGGCTGTCTAACGGACCCGGCGGAGAAGTGCCGGGATCGTAGTTTCCAAGCGTATTCGTGCTATCCAGGAACGCTGGCATTTCACTAGAAATGCCGTAACCGCTGGATGGTCCGGTGTCGAATGAAAGGTTGACCGCGCCAACCTCAAGAATGTTGTTTCCAATGTCAATATTGGTAACCGCAGGCGGATTTGAAAGCTGCGCATCAAGGAAAATGTCGTCGCTCGAGTAGCCACTGGTCGGCCCTGTATTCGTCGCTGCACTGTCATAGCCGACGATTGTGAATCCTTCCACGCTCACGCTCGACGCGTTGATTATGAGGGCGGCCCAAGCATAGTTTGGCGACGGCTCTTCAGGCAAATTAATGACGGTTCCCGCCGCGTTTGTCCCGCCAATGGAAGTCAACGCCACAGGACTATTGATAGTCGGGCTTTCGTTATATGTCCCGGGCGCCACGGTGACTGTTCCGCCTGGAGCCACCGCGTTCAGACCAGCCTGGATGGTGCTAAATGCGTTGTAGCCGTAATAATAGCTCCCGCTGCCGCCTACGTTCGGGAATGTCACATTGCACTCGTTATTGGCATAGCTTGCATCCACATAGACCATCTGGGGCGCATTCGTCGGCGCGTTCACGGTGACCGACGCCGTCGCGTTGGATGAAACTCCGTGAACATCCGTCAGTGTTACTGTGACAGGAACGCTCAAACCCGCCTGACAGTAGTCAAAGGTGGTGGCGCTGAAATTTGTGGACTGGATTCCGCAACTGTCGCTGGAGCCGGCCACCAGCGCCGCCTCATCAGAGGCTGTCAGAGTATAGGTGCCGTCGGCTCCCAATGTCACCGGAATCGTATGGGGGACGATCATCGGCGGCGTGGTGTCCGCCACGGTGATTGTGGCCGTGTTGGTGGTGGAATTGTTGTGCGAATCCGTTAGAATCACGGTAACAGTATTTGGCCCCACGTTCGCGCAATCAAAGCTGTTGGGAGTGACGTTGGTGCCGGTGATTCCGCACGGGTCGCTCGAACCGGCCGTGAGGGTCGAAATGTCCGACTGACTCAACGTGTAACTGCCGTTGGAGGCGAGTGTCACGGTCACCGCGTTGGTCAGCACTAGTGTGGGAGCCGTGAGGTCCTGTACGGTGATTGTGCCGGTTCCCGTGGTTGAATTGCCATGAAGGTCCGTCATCACTACCGTAACGGGATTCGGCCCCACATTGCCGCAACTAAAGCTGTTCGGAGTAACAGCGACATTGGTGATCCCGCACGGATCAGTAGACCCGGCCACCAAATTGCTCACGTCGGTCGGGCTCAAATTATAGTTGCCGTCAACCAGCGTCACGGTCACCGGATTGGTAAGTATCAGCGAAGGCGCCTCCGTATCCGTAATCGTCACGGCAAAGGTGGTATTGGTGGTATTGCCGCAATCATCCGCAGCGGTGTTTGTGACCGTCGTTGTGCCAATTGGGAACAGTGTGCCTGATGGAATGCTGCTTTGCACGGGAATGACACGCTGATAGCTCGCATCGGCTATCGGCAATTGATTGGCATCAATGAAGTTGAACCAGAGGTAGAACGGATTGCCAGCGGTGTT
>Ga0335075_10002200_pt1 | contig 31534 bp, 23 predicted proteins | sample Lox_Sample_24_FD_206723 | JGI IMG/M metagenome (GOLD analysis project Ga0335075, IMG submission 206723) | Soil microbial communities from Loxahatchee National Wildlife Refuge, Florida, United States - Lox_Sample_2.4 | ecosystem: Environmental > Terrestrial > Soil > Wetlands | place: USA...
GTCAAGACCACCTTCCCCGGAGATGTACTTCCTGCTCCGCTCGTTGGCGGCCCGCAGGACTCCTATGTCAAGAACGACAACCTTTATCTGGCTATGCAGTCGGAGAACGGCCTTCCCTCCGACTATTACGCTTACCTCGTGACCGGTGGTACGGGCCTGACCTCGCAGACTCCTGACACCCGCATCAAGAATGTGAATAGCCTGCCTCCGGGACCGTTCCAGCTCACGAACGGCGACACTTTCACCTATAACTCGTATGCGGCCAGCCCCGTGCATCGCTTCTACCAGATGTGGCAACAGCTCGATTGTCAGGCCACCAGGTCGTCGCCCAACAATCCCTCGGGCTGCAACTCCCACTTCTTTTCCTGGGTAGAGGTAACGGTGGGCGCAGGCACGAATGGCCTGAAGCAGCCGCAGAACTTCAACATCAACTACCAGACCGGTGATGTGACGACCGGCGAGGGCTCGACGGCTCTGGGCTTTTACAACGTGCAGAACGGCGACGTGCCTTACTTCAAGTACCTGGCCGATCACTATGCGATGAGCGACAATTTCCACCAGTCAGTGAACGGTGGAACAGGCGCCAACCACATCATGTTCGGTCACGGCGACGCGATCTGGTTCAGCGACGGCAAGGGAAATGCGGCGGTCCCGCCTCACAACGTTACAACCAGCTTGACCACGGTTCTGGACGAGGTTGAGAACCCGAATCCTGCGGCCCATACCAACAACTGGTACTCAGAGGATGGTTACGGAGGCGGTTCCTACGGCTCGCCGGCTTACGGCGGCGGCTCCTACTCCGATTGCTCTGACACCACGCAGCCCGGGGTCGGCCCAATCGTCAGCTATCTGAAATCGCTGCCTACGCCGATCAAATCCCGCTGCCAGACAGGTCACTACTACCTGCTGAACAATTACAACCCGGGTTATTTCGGCGACGGCAGCAACGCCTACACCGATACCAACCCCGACAACACTGTCTTTACCATCCCGCCGTCATCGACGCCCAGCATCGGTGACCGGCTGATCGCCTCGAACATTTCATGGAAGTACTACGGCGACCAGTGGAACAACTACGTGAAAGACAAGTACCAGCTCAACTATGGCGCCATCGGCAAAGACTCCGACGAGTACTGCAACATCTGCAATCCCTTCCAGTACGACACCTCGATCATGGCTAACGCCTCGGTTCGCACTGCCCACATTCAAGACACTGCCAACCTCTATAGCGACATCAAAAATGGAACGCTGCCCGCGGTTTCCATCGTCAAGCCAAGCGGACTCGTCGATGGCCACCCGGCTTCTTCCAAACTCGACCTCTTCGAGGGATTCAGCAAGAAGATCGTCGACGCGGTCAAGGCCAATCCCACGCTGTGGAAGGACACCGCGATCTTCATCACCTTCGATGAGGGCGGCGGTTACTATGACTCCGGTTATGTGCAGCCGCTCGACTTCTTCGGAGACGGCACGCGCATTCCGCTGATCGTGGTATCTCCGTGGACCAAGCCTGGCCACATCTCGCACGATTACTCCGACCACGTTTCGATTCTGAAGTTCATCGAGAGGAACTGGGGAGTGAAGCCTGTCACCAGTCGTAGCCGTGACAATTTCCCGAACCCGGTCACTGCACCAGGTCTTCCCTACGTCCCGGTCAACAGCCCGGCGATCGACGACCTGTTCAGCCTCTTCGATTTCCCGAACAACCAATAACAGCAGGACGCTACCAGCAATGGCCGGAGATGGGCGACCACCTCCGGCCATTTTGCTTCTGCAGCGAAGTTTTTTGTCGCGTTACTGCTGCTGTTGCGCCTGCTGCAGCTGCTGCAACAGCGGCTCGGCGGGAGGCGGAGGAGGAGCCTGCGCCTTCTCGACGAGCATCGACCAGTCCTGGGGGATGGGCAGCTCCTGATCGAGCGCCGGAGCTTTTGCCGAAGCCGTCACCTGCACGGCAACGTACAGGTCGCTGGCTGTGCGGCCCAGAAAAAGACCCTTGGTTGGCGGCACGTCGGCATAATCGCGGCCGAGCGCGGTGCGGATATGGCGGTCGCGCGCGATCAGCGCATTCGTCGGATCGAAGCCCACCCATCCCAGGTGGGGCAGGAACGCTTCGACCCAGGCATGCGTCGCATCCGAGGTTGACCGGTCCTGATCCTCTTTGCGGTGATACAGGTAGCCGCTAACGTAGCGGCACGGAATTCCCAGCTGCCGCACCAGCGCGATCATGATGTGAGCGAAGTCCTGGCAGACTCCCTGGCGTGAATGAAGTGCCTCGTCGATCGGAGAGTCCACGCGCGTAGTTCGCGGCGAATAGCTGAAGTGGTCGTACAGCCGATGATTCAGCTCACGCAGCAGCATCATTGGATCGTCGCGGCGTACAACGTTCAGCTCACGCGCCAGTGCGTCGAGCGCCGGCGTCGGCTCGGTAAATTCGCTGGGCAGCAGCATCTCCCAATAGTCTCCCTCGGAGACAAGCGCATCGAGCTCGCGCCATGCATCGGGGGCGAGAAAGCTGGGGATCTCGGCCAGCGGCTGATGCTCGACTCGCGACTCGGCGATGATGACGAGCTGCCCGTGCAGGCCGGGAATGTCGAAGTGGTGCACATTGTTGCTGAGGTGATCGCGATAGGAGAAGACGCGGCAGCGCGGGCTTACCGAAAGCGAGAAGGTCAGGCAGCGCTGGTTGCTGTCGCTGCGCGGGTGCATGCGCACCTCCATCACACTCTCGCTCACTGCCTTCGAGTAGATAAACTTTGTAAGGTGCCGAATGGAATAGAAAAGCATCGATGTCCTCGCCCTACATGGCCAGCGCGGTCTGCACGGAGTATTGAATGTAGACCTCGTAAACGAGGTCGTGAATGAGGCGGCACTGCTCGAGAATTCTGCGCAGATAGCGCGCGGGGTCCTGCGCTACGATTTCGCAGATCTGCGCGTAGCCCAGCGAGGCCTGCAGCTTGCCGGAGACGCGCATGAGGTCCGTCGCGTGCTGGCCGTGCGACTCCTGCTGGATGGCATCGAGCGACTGGTGCAGGCGATCGATGGAATAGCGAATCGAGTGCGGAAACTCGGCGTCGAGCAGCAGAAACTCAAGGATGCGCTCGTAGGTCAGGTCGGCGGTGTAGACCTTGCAATAGGCCTCGAACGCCGTGCAGGTGCGCAGCAGCCCGATCCACTCGAGATATCCGTAGGCGTCCACGACATCGGTAGCATCGACGAAGACATCGTCCTGGTAAACGGCGAGCAGCTTCGCGGTTGCGGTTGCCCGCTCAAGGAATCGGCCCACCTGGAGAAACTGCCATCCTTCGCCGTGGCTCAGCGTGGTGTCGGTCACTCCCTGAAATAAGTGCACTCCGTCGATGAGAATGGGCATGAACTCCGATAGCTGCGTGTCGGAGGGCGAAGGAGGACGCAGGCGCGAAACATCATGAAAGAGCCGGTTGAGCCTCTGCCACTGCTCGGTGCTAATCGCCTCGCGAATCTGCCGCGCATTTTCCCGCGCAGCGATGACGCAGGAGGTAACCGAGCCGGCGTGAGTCGGGCTGAAGCACAGGGTGTAGACCAGTGAATACACTTCGTCATTCCACTCGATGTCGCGTGGATGACCGAGCGCAGCCAAAACCCGCCGCCAGCGGCGCTCTTCACTGATGGCGGACTTGTCCAGCATCAGGCCAACGTTGATGTCGACGAGGCGCGCAGTATGTTCGGCCCGCTCCAGGTAGCGGCTTGTCCAGTAAAGACTGTCTGCGACCCGTGAAAGCAATTTGTGCCTCCGTCTGTTACATTTCTAAAATCTGTCCGCGCTCTACTCTCCAAGGCGCGAAGCGCGAATGCCTGGACGGCCAGTCCCTAGCCAAGTACCCACGTATCTTTGCTGCCGCCGCCCTGAGAGGAATTGACGACCAGCGATCCCTTGCGCAGGGCGACGCGCGTCAGGCCGCCGGGCACGATGGTGACCTTGTCTCCGAAGAGGATGTAGGGACGCAGATCCACATGCCGGGGCTCGATGGTGCCGTCTTCAAGCAGGCAGGGCGAGCGCGAGAAATCGAGCGTGGGCTGCGCGATGTAGTTGCGCGGATTCGCCTCGATCCGCCTGCGAAACTCTTCGCGATCGTCGGCGCTGCTATGCGGACCGATGAGCATGCCGTATCCGCCGGACTCGCCGACGGCCTTCACCACCAGATTGTGAAGATTCTCAAGCGTGTGCTGGCGCTGCGAACGCTCTGTCATCAGATAGGTCTCAACGTTGTTGATGATCGGCTCTTCGCCGAGATAGTAGCGAATGATCGCCGGGACATAGGCGTAGAGCGCCTTGTCGTCGGCCACGCCGGTTCCGAAGGCGTTGGCCAGCGTGACGTTGCCCGAACGGTAGGCGTTGAAGAGCCCTGCCGCGCCGAGAATTGAGTCGGCGCGAAAGGCCAGCGGATCGATGAAGTCGTCGTCGACGCGCCGGTAGATCACGTCCACGCGCTTAAGGCCGCCGGTGGTGCGCATGTAGACGACGTTGTCGTGAATGACCAGATCGCGGCCTTCGACAAGCTCGATGCCCATCTGGCGCGCGAGATAGGTGTGCTCGAAGTATGCCGAGTTGTATACACCGGGCGTCAGCAGAACGATGACCGGCTCGGGCCGTCCTTCAGGAGCGAGGGAGCGCAATGTGCTCAGCAGCGCCTGCGTGTAGTTCTCAATGGGGCGGACGCCGTAGCTGTGAAAGAGGTGTGGAAGAGTCCGCTTCATGATGCGCCGATTCGTCAGCATGTACGAAACGCCGCTGGGCACGCGGAGATTGTCTTCGAGAACTACGTACTCGCCGGTATTCAGCCGCAGCAGATCAGTGCCCGCGACCGCCACGTAGACATTGCGCGGCACCTGAAGCCCACGCATCTGACGGCGAAAGTGCTGGCAGCTGTAGACGATCTCGCGCGGGATCACGCCCTGCGCAAGAATCTTGCCCTCGTGGTAGACGTCGTGCAGAAACAGGTTCAGAGCGGTGATGCGCTGGGTGAGGCCCTTCTCGATGCGATCCCAGTCTTCGCCGGTGACGAGACGCGGGATCAGGTCGTAGGGAAAGATGCGCTCGGTGCCCTCTTCGCGTCCGTAGACAGTGAAGGTGATGCCCTGCATCAGGAACGAAACATCGGCCGATTGCTTGCGGCGCTGCAGCTCCTCGCGCGGCAGGTCGGAAAGCACCTTGAGCAGTGCGGCGTAATGCGGGCGAATGCCGCCGTCCGGCGTGAACATTTCATCGTAGGCGTCGTCGAGGAAATATTCGCGCAGCAGGCGACTGTCGAATTCACCGCGTAACAGCGTTGTGCTCATCCGGATTTTTCATCCTGAGAAGCAGGAAAGTACTTTTTTGTAACACGAGCGTCACGATGCAGCAACAGGCGGTTGATTTTGATACGATCCGCACCGAGAGCGTAAGACTCACGTCCAAACTGGCTGACGTGGTTATGAATGGTGATCGAGGGTCTTGACGGCTCGCCAACGGAAGCGTTTTCGCCGACGCGTTTCCATATCGTTGCCCTGATTCACCGATACGACTGCTATCTCCCTTGAGACTTCAGCTTGTCGCAATCATCACAAAGACGATAGCCTCCATTACCTTCCTTACGTTCACTGCGCGGTATATCGCGACCGGCCCGGCAAGCACCATTATTGTGATAGATGCGATGATCGGGCGGCTTTTTCAATTCCTGAACGGAATAGAACGCTGAAACATTGGGCATGATTCTCCCCTTCTCGCACAGCGATATGGCGAAGTGGATTGGGCCGATCTGGTTGCTACTTCTCGATGGCATCCTCCAGGCAGAAAACGACGGGCTTTCCCTCTCCTCTTACGCCTTCAACAATGTGGCTTCTCACCCGTGTTGAGAGGGGCGGATCGAAAGAGTCCAAGGCGGATTCAAGAGTGTCGTACAGGGCGTAAGTCCATTGTGAACCGGTAGTAATTGTCAGGCTGTAATGAGTCGTCCCTTCCTGCCCGGTAACAGCCGTGATTGTCGCCTGTCGGATGTCCATATAAGCATCGCAGCGGAGTGGTCTTCGCGCCAAATCGCGCCTTACCTAACAATGTGATGCCCGCGACCAAGGCTCAGTTGATCGAGATCAGAAGGAATTCACGGAAGCTACAGCATCGCTGGAGCGCCGCATCTGCGAGAGTTTCTCCAGGCTTCCCGACCAGATATGCAGCTCGAAACAGGAGAATCTGATCGCGCGCTTTGGATGGGCAGATGTGATGGGCTCTCTCGTTAGTTTTCAAGTCGTGCCTTGGAATGTGCTCCCTCCAATTCCGGGTCTCAGAAGCCCGAGGCGGGCTTTGCGGCACCCCCAGTGGGCGGCGCTGCCGGGCGGTCATGCCACTGCGGAACAGGCGCGGCGCTCTGCACCCATGCCGCGTAGATCAGATCGCGCAGCATGCTTGCTCCGGCGGCAAGCCGCCCCTCGGTGAACTGCTTCCCTTCCGTAGTTCCGGCGCCGTCGAAGCCGTTCTGCTTGTCGAGCTGATAGAGCCGCTCCACGAGCGAATTGGAATTGTGAAGATAGTCGAGATAGGTGTCCCATTCGTCGTTCACTGGCTTCAGCGCCGATACCAGCGGCCGCACATCCGCAGCCTTGATGTTCGCGGCGACGAACGTGGTTTCGAACTTCTCGTGGATGGTGTGCTGCGTGGTGTATCCATTGGGGTTGTCCTTCAGCACCCATCCGTTGTAGTTGATAGTGGTGTGCAAGGGCTGCGAGCCGTCACCAACATAGTGGCCCAGCCATCCCGCATAGAAAAGAATGGCCGCCTCAACCGGTTTCGTGTCCGCATGCTGGGCATTCAAATCGCGGTAGGCGCGCATGGCCGCCTTGAGGCGCTCCCAGACCTCGCTGGTGATGTAGGGCTGGAAACCGACTTTGTTCGGCTGCAGGACGGAGGCCATATCGGGATGGGTGAGTCCGGCGGCGTAGATGGCAGCGATGTACTGATATCTGCGCTTCGGCAAGGTGCCGATGATGTCGGCGTACTCGAGGTCGATGAAATGATCGGGGGCCTGCGCGGCGTTCAGTTCCGGTTCGGCGAGCGAACGCCAGCGGTCGGGCTCCGGACCGAGGTATTCGATCTCATTGATCGCCTCGGCAGTGCGCATGAACGCAGGCACGTCGGACGGGAGGCCCTCGGCGCCCAGGCGGTTGATCATTCTGTGCCCCACGTCTCCCCAGCCGAACGACGGTGGTACCGCCAGCAGGGGCAGGAGCGCAAGAACCGCAAAGCGGCGCAGATATAACGGGATATCTCCTTGCATGCCCGGAGTATACCTGCATTATCAGAAACCAAGTTGAAACCGGGAGTGCATGCGGGGTTGTGCGGCAGACTTGTTAAAGCGATTAGGGAGCACGAAAGTCTACCACGTTAGTCACCATCGCTTGATTACCGATACCCGTAAAAAGCGCGGCATAAACGACTTTTATTGTGGCTTTGAAGTGGCGAAATCGGTTACGATTTTTCGATCAATTTCGTTAATACGAAGTTGTTTTCCCGATTTCATTCCCTGGAGTTCTGCCGTGTGGCTCGCTGTTGAGTTGTTTGCTGCGCTGTATGTCGCCTCGTTCGCCTGGTTCTGGCAGCTTTGCCGTTTGTCGGCCCGCCGTGAGCTGACACGAGTCCGCGAGGAGGAGCGCGCGTCGAACCTGATCCCGTTCGAGCGCGGTCTTCAGATGCACCTGCGCAAGCATCCCACTGCCATTTAACGCCAGTGGTTTCATTTCGATACTCCCAGGCAGAAATACTGCCACGCGCTACGCTCGTCTCGCGTTCCCGATTGTAATAATTGCACTGAATCTGCTTTCATACCTTATACTTGGTTTAAATTCCGAATACTGCAATTGATCTAGTTCTTGACCTGCATTGTTGTTGAGATTGCCGCGCGGATCGGGATCCGCCAGCATCGGTTCGCCTTCAATGGCGAGCAAATCAGCGAAGCCCGCTCGGAGGTCACAATCGGTACCGGCAAGGAGCGATGCGCCGGCATGAACCTGGGACCGTTGGCAGCAGCTCTTCCCCCGTGAGCGACTGAATTGATTTTGTCTCGAAACGCACGTGCTCAGACCATCGTCTTTATCGCTGCCCTGGGGCTTTCCCTGGGCGGGGTACTGCTGCTGGCGCGAGCCATGCGCTCCGCCGAACCCGATGTTCATCGCCTGTTCTGGTTTATCGCCTGCTGGCTGGCTGCGCAGGTATTGCTGATCACCGCCAGCATCTCCAGTTTTCGGTCGTTCCGCCGGCAGAGCCACGCCGAGCGCCAGCTGCAACACATCGCCCAGCTTCAGCAGAGCATCCTTGACTCAGCCGGGCCGATGATTATCGCCGCCGACCTCGACGGCGAACTCCTGCTTTTCAATCCGGCCGCCGAGCGCATGCTGGGCTACAACGCTCAGGAGGTCTGCCGCAGGCTCAAGGCTCAGCAGCTCTTCCCCGAGGGGGAAATGGAGCGCGTGGGGAGACAGCTGGTGGCCTCCCTCAGCCGCATGCATACCGCTGCCGCCGCCAGTTCCTCGGTCCTCCATAATTTTGTTCAGTACATCACCAGCTTCCCGGCCAGCCGGGTTCGCGGCGTGGAAATGCAATACCGCCGCAAGGACGGCAGCACCTTCCCGGCGATGGTCTACCTTTCGGCCGTGCGCTCTCCCCAGGGCACGGTCACCGGACTGGTCGCCATCAGCATGGACCTGACCGCCACGCGCCGCGCTGAGCAGGCCCTGAAGGAGAGTGAGGAGCGTTACCGCGACATCTTCGAGAATGCCATCGAGATGATCGCCACCCTCAGTCCGCATGGGCGCTATCTCTATGTGAATCCTGCCTGGCAGACGATGTTCGGCCTCAACAGCGACGGTTTTGAAGGCCTGATGAGCTTCGAATCTCCCTTTCCGCCGGAAGTACAGGCTGAGGCCGCTGCGCTGTTCCGCCGGGCGCTGAACGGCGAAGGGGTGGAGCGTGAGCCTCTGTACCTCCGCAATGTCGACGGGGGCCGCGTGGAGGTCGAGGCAAGCCTGAGCTGCCGCCGCGACGAGGGCCGGGCCGTCTCGGTCCGCTGCATCTTCCGCGATGTAACCCAGCAGAACCGCCGCGAACGACGCCTGGGCATGCAGCTGCAGGTCAGCCAGATCGTGGGCCAGTCGATCTCGCAGGAGGAGGCGCTGCTCAGCGTGCTCGCCGTGCTTTGCACGAATCTGGGTTATGACCTGTCCACCCTGTGGGTGGTCGACGAGATGCAGCAGCACATCCGCTTCGAGTGCAGCTGGTCAGTACCCGGCCGCTCCTACGAGGAGTTCCTGCACGAAAGCAGCGCACACACCTTTGCCCGCGGTCAGGGGCTCCCCGGGCTGGTGTGGACGCTGGGCACTCCCCGCTGGATTGTCGACGTACGCGAGGACCCCGGCTTTCTCCGTGGACAAACGGCTCGCCACGACGGCCTCATCACCGGATGGGCCGTCCCGGTGCGCGTCGGCAATCGGATCATTGCGGCGGTTGAGCTGTTCAGCAGGTATCGCCGTGAAGAAGATATCGAAACCATGGCCACGGTGGAGACGGTTTGCGCGTCCATCGGACAGTTCATGGCCCGTTCGGCCCAGGAAAGCCGGGTACGCGAGCTGAACCAGCAGAACGAGCTGATCCTCAGATCGGTGGCCGATGGCATCTTCGGCGCGGACCCCGCAGGGCGAGTGGACTTCGTCAACCCTGCCGCGGCGGAAATGCTGGGCGCGACTCCCGCCGAGCTCATCGGGCGCCCGGTCCACGCGATCATCCACTCCGGGGCGGCAAAGGATGTGTGCGACGAGCAATGCCGCGCCCGCCGCGCCTTTCTGCTGCATGGAAGCACCAGCGGCCAGGACGTCTACTACCGCCATGACGGGACATCGTTCCCGGTGGAGTTCTCGGTTACGCCTATGCTCGAGCACGGCGTGATCATCGGCAGCGTGCTCAGCTTCCGCGACATCGGCGAGCGCTACGCGCTTGACCGCATGAAGGACGAATTTGTCTCCACGGTGAGCCACGAACTGCGCACGCCGCTGACGTCGATCCGGGGCGCGCTGGGGCTGCTGTCTTCGGGGCTTCTCGGCCAGATCAGCGACAAGGCCGCCAACCTGTTGCGCATTGCCGTTTCCAACTCCGACCGCCTGGTGCGCCTGATTAACGACATCCTCGACCTGGAGCGCATGGAATCGGGCCGCGCGCCGCTCAACTTCCGCCCCTCGTTTTTGAATGAGCTTGCCCAGCAGGTTGTCGACGCCATGCAGCCCATGGCCGACGCCGCAAGCATACGTCTGCTGGTGAAGTCGGATCTCACGCCCGTGGAGGCCGACCCCGACCGCCTGGTGCAGGTGGTCACCAATCTGCTCAGCAACGCGATCAAATTCTCGCAGCCGGACTCCACGGTGAGCGTCGACGTCCGACCTGTGGAGGGCGGAGCACAGCTGAGCGTCGTCGACGAGGGTCGCGGTATCCCCACAGACAAGCTCGAAAGCATCTTCGATCGCTTCCAGCAGGTCGACGCATCCGACTCCCGCCAGAAGGGCGGCACCGGCCTGGGCCTGGCGATCTGCCGCACCATCGTTCAGCAACACGGCGGGCGCATCTGGGCCGAACACAACCCGGTTCGCGGCTCAACATTCCGCCTGTTCCTGCCGGAGCGGAGCAGGCTGGAAGCGCTGCCGGAGCCGAGCAGCTTCCTCGCCGAATCCTATACGAAGGAAGACACCATCCTCCTCTGCGAACCGGATGGCGCGGCGCGGAAACAGACCGTGGAAACGCTGCGCAAACGCAATTACCGCATTCTCGAGGCGGAGAACCGCGAGCAGGCAATCCATCTCGCACAGCAGTTCTCGCTGGGAGCAATTCTCCTCGGCGTCTCGCAGCAGAGGCGGGATGGCCTGTTGACCCTGCGGGCGCTACGGGAGGAACCATCCATCGCACAGGTTCCGATCGTCGTCCTCAGCCTTCTCTCGCCCGATGATCGCACCCCGGAAGCCGGGGTCGCCGACTCATGGCTGCAGACTCCGATAGACGAGACGCTGCTGCTGGCGGAGCTGGCGCGCCTGGTCAAAGGATCCCGCGAGCATCCGACGGTTCTGCTGGTCGAAGACGATCTCGATCTTGCCCGCGTGATTCTCACTACCTTCGAACGCGACGGGATCGTTGTCCATCATGCTCCCCGCCTGCAGAGTGCGATTGAGCTGTGTGAATCGGCTCGCCCCGACCTGATCATCCTCGATCTGGCCCTGCCGGACGGTCATGGGCTGGAGCTGATCGACTGGCTGCGCACCCGCAAAGAGCTGCGTAGCCTGCCGCTGGTTGTTTATTCCGCGCGCGAGGTCTCGACCTCCGAACGAGGACTCTTTCAGCTCGGCCCAACCGAGTTCCTCACCAAGACCAAGGTGCAGCCCGAGGACGTTGAGGCGCTGGTATTCACCATGCTTCGCCGCTACCGCGCGGCAGACGCACCGCTGGACGAGTCGGTCAGGGAGTCCATCTGAACCAGTCGTACCTCTGTAGGAAATCCCCTGAATCGGTTTTTATGCCATTCTTACTTCTGAACCAGTAACGTTTCGCCAATGAAAGATTTCCCCCATGCAACGCCGCATTCTTATCATTGATGACGAAGACGACATCCGCCAGGTAGCCGCCATGAGCCTCGAAACAGTCGCGGGATGGGATGTCGTGACGGCCAGCTCCGGCGCACAAGGCATTCGCCGCGCGCAGACCGAACAGCCGGACGCTATCCTGCTCGACGTGATGATGCCAGGGATGGACGGTCCGACGACCTTCCTCGAACTGCGCAGAGGCCCTGAAACCGCTGGAATCCCGGTTATTCTTCTCACCGCCAAAGTGCAGGGAGCCGATCAGAAGCGCTTCGCGAATCTTGGCGTGTCGGCGGTTTTGTTCAAGCCCTTCGACCCGCTCACACTGGCACAGCAGATGTCTGACGCGCTTGGATGGAAGGACTGAAAGTCTGCCATGAGCCAGCCACCTGATTCGAACGCGAGCGAGATGGAGGAGCTGCTCCAGGGTCTGTGGACGAAAAATTATGGAATCCTGCAGGAACGCCTGAAGCTGATTCGCGATGCGTACGACAGGCTGGCTGCAGGGTCCCTCGACAACCAGACCCGCTGCGATGCTGAATCTGCTGCTCACAAACTTGCCGGCATCCTGGGAACCTTCGGGCTTCCGCAGGGCAGTGCGCTCGCGTCAAAGATTGAAACGGCGCTGGCAAAAGAAGCTACGGCTGTACCCGAGTTCGCGCCGCAACTGCAATCCTGGCTCACGGAACTGGAAGCGATTGTTGCTTCGCGGAAGTGAGTTCCTCCCGCCAGTGAGCAGTGCCGTTAGAAGTGATGCTCGTCTTCCTGCAGGGCAATAGGCAGCGCTGTCTCGAGATTCACAGCTTCCGGACCGACTGATTCTGCCTGCTCACGCAGCTTCGCGACCGAGAGCCAGTTATCCTTGTGCGGCTGATCCGCGATCCACGGCGGCAACGGCATGCACAGAAAGCGGCTGAGCGCCTCGGCATAACCCTCATACAGGGCACGCATCTTTTTGAGGCGGTCCATCGAACCTTCATCACGGCAAACGCGTATCCCGGCGCTGCACAACAGAGCGTACAGCTCTTCGAAGCGCTCCGGGGGCAGCCGGTCAAGGCCATCCCTTACAGGAGCCTGCGAAAAGATCTGCGCAATGTCCACCATCGCGTGGCGGGCGATAGCAAAAGTGAGCTGCGCCTGCCGGGCGGCGTGGTCCTGCACGCCGGCGATCATGAGGGCACAGACATCCAGAACCGCGGTCAAGGCCGAAAGCCAGCTCTGGTTGGTGTGCTGCGAACGGAAGTAGCACAGCAGCGGATAGGAAATGTGGCTCTCCAGCAGCTCTGCCGACCATCGCTCCCATTCCACCAGCAGGAGATTGAGAGCCTCGCTGCCGCCTTTGAAGGAATGCCGCCGCATCAACTCAGCGGCAGTGGGCGGCGAGCCGGCGCGCGCATCGAGCAACGATATGCTCACTTCCCTTCTCGAGAACGCCTGATAAAGCACCGGGAAGTAGCTGATGACCATTGCCAGGAAACCCAGCCCGATGCCCGACTCCAGAACGATGATCAACCGCGCCCACGAAGAGTGCGGGGTCAGATCGCCTATGCCCAGCGTGAAGATTGTCGTTCCGCTTAGGTACATATCCGATCGCAGGTCGTTGCCGGAAAACATGGCGTCCGCGATCGGCGCCCGTTGCGAATGGAAGAGAAGTGCGAACCCTATGAGCAGCGCCGCCGCCCAAACCACAATCAGCAGCAACAACGACGCCGGCCCGTAAAAGCTGAGGGCGGTCTCGCGCTTTCGCGGATGCCGGATTCTGGTGGCCAGACGGGACCACGGCCACCAGGTGAGGACGTAGAAAACGCGGGTGATGCGGAAACGGCCGGTGGCGCGGCGCGGCGAAATGACCGTCTGGAACGCATCCAGCAGCGCCACAAAGATACAAGCTATACCCGCGCAGAACCAGAAGACCTGCAAGGCCCTTCCCCCTAACTCTATCCGCAGCAAAACAGGTGAGACCCCTGCACGTCAACAGGCCCCTTGCGTAATCTATTTTAATGACTGCCGTTTCGCGCCTCCTCGTCAAACTTGGCGTCGTCCTGATCGTGGCCGGCGGTCTTGTCTATCTGCTGGGAAGGCTGGGGATCTCCTTTGGCAGCATGCCCGGCGACCTCACCTGGCGGCGGAAAAATGTCACCGTCTTCTTCCCTATCGGAACGTCGATCCTGCTCAGCGTTCTGCTCACATTGCTCTTCTGGCTGCTATCGCGGTTTCGCCGCTGAGGCGCATGTACACTGAGGAATTGTGGGTAACCTCTCCAACGTGCCCGGCCAGCTCGGCTTCACCTTCGAAGAGGCTAAGCCTGCGCAGCGGCGCATCTGGAAAGTAAGCGAGCTTGCCGCCGAGCTGCGATCGGAAGTGGAACGCGCATTCTCCGATCTCTGGATCGAAGGCGAAATCTCCGATCTGCGGCCCGCAGCATCCGGCCATATCTACTTCACGCTAAAGGACGATGCGGCCCAACTCTCCGTGGTGCTTTTCCGCAGCCAGGCGAAGCTGCTCCGCTTCCGTCCGGAAGATGGCTTGCACATCCTGCTGCGCGGCAGGCTGTCGGTGTACGAGCAGCGCGGCCAGATGCAGATCGTCGCCGAACACATCGAGCCCATGGGCGCGGGATCGTTACAACTTGCCTTTGAGCAAGTGAAGCGGCAGCTCCAGCGGGAGGGCCTCTTTGACTCCGAGCGCAAGCGGCCTCTGCCGGCGTTTCCGCGCTGCGTCGGGATTATCACTTCGCCCTCGGGGGCGGTCATTCGCGACTTCGTGAATATCGTCACGCGGCGGCACTCAGCCCTGCAGATCCTCGTCTATCCCGCGCTTGTTCAAGGAGACTCAGCGGCGCTCGAAATCAGGGCCGGGATCGCGTGGTTCAACCGCACGCGTGAGGTTGACGTCATCGTGGTAGCTCGCGGAGGCGGATCGCTCGAAGATCTTGCCCCCTTTAACAGCGAATTGCTGGCGCGCGCCATCGCCGCCTCGGAAATCCCCGTCGTTTCCGCCGTAGGGCACGAGACTGACTTTACGATTGCTGACTTCGTCGCTGATCTGCGGGCGCCCACTCCGTCCGCTGCAGCGGAGCTGATCACTGCGGCCCAGCATAAAGTCGAAGAACGCCTGCAGGATATGACCCAGCGCCTGGACCGCGCGACGCGCTACGCACTGATGCAGGCCCGTGAGCGCTTCCTGCGCCTGTCGGCGCCCGCGGCCTTTTCGCGGCTGCGGGACAATCTCAACCTGCGCCAGCAGCGCGTCGACGAGCTGACATTTCGCATGGAGTCGGCGTGCCGCAAGCAATACCAGACATCGTCCCAGCGACTGCAGTCTCTGACAGCACATCTACAGCGGCATGATGTGAGTCATCGCCTGAAGCTGGTGCGCCATCGCCTGGAGGCACTCGATGCGCAACTGCTGCGCACGCGTGCAACCTTCACGCTCCAGCCTCGATCGCGGCTGCACGCGCTGGAGAAGCAGCTTCAGTCTCTCTCTCCGCTCGGCGTGCTCAATCGGGGCTATGCGCTGGTCTATGACGACTCTGGCGCACTGGTGCGAGATGCGGCCGCTCTGAGGCCAAAACAGAAACTCATTACGCGGGTTGCAAAAGGAAGCATCGAAAGCAGCGTGATCAAGACCACCACAGAACAGTAAAAACATGAGAAGACTCTTCGGAACCGATGGAATTCGCGCTGTAGCCGGCGAAGCGCCACTTGACCCCAGAACGATTTACGCCGTCGGCATGGCGCTCGCGCATCAGCTGAAGGCTAATAACCATCAGCCCTCAGTCATCCTGGGTATGGACACGCGCGAATCGGGCGGCTGGATCGCCGCCGTGCTCGCTGCCGGCCTTATCGATAACGGAGCGACGGTCGCGAGCGCCGGCGTGATCACTACTCCGGCCATCGCTTATCTGGCGCGGCATCACAAATTCTCCGCGGGAGTCGTTATCTCCGCCTCGCACAATCCCTGGCACGATAACGGCATCAAGGTTTTCGGAGGAGACGGCTACAAGCTACCCGACGAAACCGAACTGCGCATCGAGGATGAGATTTTCCGCCAGCTTGAGTCGGTCACTGCGCCCGATCCGGCAAAGCTCTCTGCGCCTTCGGTCAACGAAGCCTTTCGCGCCGACTACGAGAGCTTTCTGCTCTCCGCCGTTCCCGGATTGTGCCTCGAAGGTTTCAAGATCGTGGTTGATTGCGCCAACGGAGCGGCTTCGGCGATCGCACCTGAATTATTCGCGGGCCTCTGCGGCTCGACGCAACTCACGCATGCGGCTCCCGATGGCCGCAACATCAACGCCAACTGCGGCGCGTTGCATCCGTCGGTCGTTGCGGCGGAGACGAAAAAAGCGGGTGCCGACATCGGAATCACCTTTGACGGCGACGCCGACCGCGCGTTGTTCGCCGATCGTCACGGCAACGTCGTCAACGGAGACGCCGTTCTGCTGCTCGCTGCCCGCGCGCTGAAGGCCGAGAATCTGCTCAATGGCGATCTCGTTGTCGCCACCACCATGTCGAACATGGGTCTCGAGGCCGCACTCAGACGCGAGCGGATCAAAATGTTGCGCGCGCCCGTCGGCGACAAATACGTGCTCGAAATGATGCAGGCAAATTCTGCCTCGCTCGGCGGCGAACAGTCGGGACACATCCTCTTCCCTCATCTCGCCACAACCGGGGACGGACTGCTCACAGCACTTGTCGTGCTGGGCATTCTGCAGCGCTCGGGCAAGATGCTCGACGAACTCATCGCCGATCTCAAGGTTTTTCCTCAGGTCATCGTGAACATTCGCGTAAAGGAGAAGAAGCCGCTCGACGAGATTGAAAGCATCGCCGCCAGAATCCGCGATGCCGATGAAGCTCTCAACGGCAATGGACGCGTGGTCGTGCGCTACTCCGGCACCGAACCGTTGGCGCGGGTGATGATCGAGGCAGAGTCGGAAGAAACGATGCGCCACCACGCCGACGCCATCGCCGGAGCGATCCGCGAAGCACTCGGGGTCTGACGGGGTAAGTCGCTGCGGTCCGATCCGCTAGCTCTTCAGATCGCGCCAGTTCGCGCCCACGCCTACGTCGGCCACCAGCGGCACCTTCAACTCGATGACGTGCTCAAGCTCGTGCTGCACCAGGGCCTGCACCTCGTCGACCTCGGCCTCGGGAGCGTCGAAGAGCAACTCGTCGTGGACCTGCAGTGTCATGCGCGTCTTCAGCTTTCGCTCCGCGAGCGTCTTGTCTATGCGGATCATCGCGACCTTGATCAGATCCGCCGCCGTGCCCTGGAGCGGCGTATTCACTGCCGTCCGCTCCGCGAATCCACGCAGATTGGCGTTGCGGCTCTGAATGTCCGGAATCGGGCGCACCCGCCCGAACATGGTCTTCACCTTCTGCTCCCGCCGCGTCTCTTCGAGAAGCCGGTCGATGAACGCACGCACGCCCTTGTAGCGTTCGAAATATGTCTCGATGTAAAGGCGCGCCTCATGCTGATCGATGCCTAGCTGAGCCGCCAGACCGAACGGCGAGATGCCGTAGACGATGCCGAAGTTCACGGCCTTGGCGCGGTTGCGCGTCTCCTTGCTCATCTTGTCGGCGGGAACACCGAAGACCTCTGACGCGGTCAGTGTGTGAATGTCCTGCCCGGTGCGGTATGCCTGGGTCAGCAGTGGATCGTCGGAGAAATGCGCCATCAGCCGCAGCTCGATCTGCGAATAGTCAGCAGACAACAGCCTGCAGCCCGGCGCAGCGATAAATGCCGCGCGGATCTCCCGCCCAAGCTCAGTGCGAATGGGGATGTTCTGGAGATTCGGGTTGGTCGATGACAGGCGCCCGGTTGCGGTGCCCACCTGATTAAAGGTCGTATGGACCCGTCCTTCACTGTCGACCAGAAGTGGCAGCGAATCCACGTAGTTCGACTTCAGCTTTGCGAGTTGCCGGTACTCGAGCACCATGCGCGGCACGTCATTATGTACCGCCAGTTCCTCCAGCACATCCTGCGCCGTCGAAACTACCTTGCCCTTACCGTATTTGAGCGGCTTGGGCAGGCCCATCTTGTTGAAGAGCACATCCCCCAACTGCTTTGGAGACTGGATATTGAAGCGATGCCCGGACTTCGTGTAAATCTCTTCGCCAACGCGATCGATCTCCGAACCGAGCATGACCGACATCCTGTTCAGCACGGCGGAATCGATGCGCACGCCGGTCTTCTCCATGCGCAACAGCACTGTGACCAGCGGCAGGTCGATGGTCTCGTAGACCTCGCGCTCGTCTAGGACATTCACGTCCTCGCTCAAAACCGGAGCCAGCGCCTCAATCACATGTGCAGCCTCGGTCAACTCGAGCTCAGCCTTTTCCTGCAAGGGGCGTTCGCTGAACCTCGTCGCGATATCGCTCAGGCGATGCGATGCATGCGTGGGATTGATGAGGTACGAATACAGCATCAGATCATCGTCCGCACCGCGCAGCGTGACGCCATGCGGCTCAAGCGCGCGCATCGTTCCCTTCAGGTCATGCACACGCTTCGGCACGCTCTCATCTTCGAGCAGCGCACGCACGCTCTCCAGCGCAATGAGCAACGCCTTGTCTGTACTCGCGGCAACTGCAACACTGAAGGCCTTCGCTTCGACTGGAGCAGCCTTCTCCTCAGCCGAGTCCATCAGGTCGAGCAAAGACATCGTCTTCAGCTCCGGTTCTTTCTCTTCGATTGCTTCGGATTCCTGTTCACTTACCTGCTCCGCCGCCTCTTCCAGCTTTGACGACGCGACTGCAAGCGCAAACCCGTTCGCCCGCGCCTCGCGGATAAACTCCGCAATGTCGTCGTCGGTGGGCGCAGTCACATACTCGACCGGGTGCGACAACTCCGCCGGCGCGAGCTCTTTCAGCAGCGTCGTGAACTCCAGTTCGGTGAAGAGCGCGCGGCACGCGCTGACGTCCCGAGGCTGCGTGCGCATTTCGTCTAGATTCAGTTCGAGTGGGACCGAGCAGTGAATCGTCACCAGCTCTTTGCTCAGCAATACTGCCTCTCGATTGTTCTCGAGCGACTCGCGATACGTCTTCCGCTTCACCTCGCTGGCATGATCAAGCGCTGCCTCAACGCTGCCGAACTGCTGAATCAGCTCGACGGATCCTTTGTCGCCGATGCCCGGCGCGCCGGGAATGTTGTCGACTGAATCGCCGCGTAACGCCATCACATCGATCACTCTCTCGGCCGGAACGCCAAGCGTCTCGACGACCTTCTCTCGATCGAGCACCAGGTTGTCCTTTTGCGGATTCAGCACCTTTACCTGATCGGTCACGAGTTGCAGCATGTCCTTGTCGCTGGAGACGACATACACTGGATGCCCGGCCTTCGCGGCCTGCACCGCCAACGTGCCGATCACGTCATCGGCCTCGAAGCCCTGAGCCTGCAGAATCGGAATACGAAACGCCTCCAGCGCACGCCGGATATACGGAAGCTGCTGCGCCAGGTCGGGAGGCATCTCCGTGCGGTTGGCCTTGTAACCGCCGTAGTCGACTTCGTCGAATGTCTGGGTTTCTGCGTTGAACTTCCGCAGCTTCATCTCACGCGCGCGCTCATCGCGAAATACCGGTCCGCTGATGTCGAAGACAGCGGCAAAATATTCCGGAGCGAAATCCTTGCGCAGCTTGTTGATCATGTTGACGAAAACATAGGTCGCCGCTGTGGGAACGCCGGTGCGCGTTGACATCGGCCGCGAGCGCTGCATCGCGTGATAGGCGCGAAAGATGAACGACATCGAGTCGAGCAGAAATACCGGCGGGAGCGTGGGTTGGACAGTAGCGGATTGCTTGGCAGACATCACGTTTGAGTCTATCGCCTTGCGCGGCGGTCGGCCCGGCGCGCTCGCTCCCGATACAATGCACGCACACGGAGATTCAACAATGATTGCTCGCCTTTTCGCATCCGCTCTGGCCGCCGCGTGTATTTCCGTCGCCGTTGCGCAGACCCCGCAGGCCGCCGCTCCAAAACAGCCTTTGAAAGCTCTGCCCTATTCCCCCAGCCTTGACCTGACGGATATGGACCGCACCGCCGACCCCTGCGTGGACTTCTACCAGTTCACATGCGGCGGCTGGATGAAGAACAACCCCATTCCGCCAGACCAGGCCGCGTGGAGCGTTTACGCCAAGCTGGCCAATGAAAACAGCCAGTTCCTGTGGGGCATCCTCGAAGAAGATGCGAAAGCCACGAACCGCACGCCAGCGCAGCAGAAGATCGGCGACTACTTTGCCGCCTGCATGAACACCGATGCGATCAACGCCCGCGGTCTGCAGCCTCTCAAACCGGAGCTCGACAGGATCGCGGCAATTAGCGACCGGCAGCAGCTGGCCGCCCTCCTGCGCGAGGGCGCGAACAGCCGCGGCCTGTACTTTCTGAATATCCGCGCAGAGCAGGACCCGAAAAATGCCGAGATGATGATCATCGGCGTCAATGCTGGAGGCCTCGGTTTACCCGACCGCGACTACTACACCAAGACCGACGCCCGGAGCGAAGAGATCCGCCACCGCTATGTGGCCTATCTGGCGCAGTTGCTTGTACTGGCGGGAACGCCGCAGGCGCAGGCCGACGAGCAGGCCGCTGCGACCATGAAGATTGAAACCGCGCTCGCCAACGCGTCGCTTACCCGTGTCGAACGGCGCAACCCCTACAACATCTACCACCCCATGAAGATCGGAGAGGTCAACGCGCTTGTGCCCGATCTCGAACTGAGTGAGTACTTCCAGTCGCAGAAGGTTTCGCCGGCAACGCTCGACAACATCAACGTTGCCCAGCCCAAGTTCCTTCAGGCTCTGCAGAACCAACTGGCGACCGAATCGCTGGATGACCTCAAGGCCTATCTCCGCACCCACGCGCTGAACGCGGCTGCCACCAGTCTGTCTACTCCATTTGAGGATGCGCAGTTCGACTTCTACGGCAAATTCCTGCGCGGCATTCCGCAGATGCAGCCGCGCTGGAAGCGCTGCGAGCGACAGGTGGACAACTATCTCGGCGAAGCGCTGGGCCAGGAATTTGTCGCGCGCACATTTTCGGCCGCAACGAAGCAGAAGACGCTGGAGATGACCGAGCAGATCGAGCAGGCGATGCAGGAGGAGATCGAACATCTCGACTGGATGAGCGACGCGACCAAAAAGCAGGCGCTGCTCAAGCTGCACGCCATCCGCAACAAGATCGGCTATCCGGATAAGTGGCGCGACTACTCCGCACTAACCATCAGCCCCGAGGACTATTTCGGCAACGTGCAACGTGCGCGCATCTTCGAATACAACCGCGACTGGTCCAAGGTCGGCAAACCCGTCAATCGTAACGAATGGGATATGACGCCGCCCACCGTTAACGCCTACTACGATCCACAGATGAACGACATCAACTTCCCTGCCGGCGTGCTGCAGCCGCCGCTCTACGATCCGAAGGAAGATGACGCGCCCAACTACGGCAATACTGGAGGCACCATCGGCCACGAGCTTACGCACGGCTTCGACGACGAGGGCCGCCAGTTCGACGCGCAGGGCAATCTCAAGGACTGGTGGACGCCAGCCGACGCCAAGGCCTTCGAGGAGCGCATCAACTGCCAGCGCGAACAGTATGCAAAGTACGTCATCGTCGACGACATCCACATCAACTCAAAGCTCACCAGCGGCGAAGACGTGGCTGACCTGGGGGGCACGCTTCTCGCTTATCTCGCGTGGAAGAAAGAGACAGCCGGGCAGAACCTGCAGCCGAAGGACGGTTTTACTCCCGACCAGCGCTTCTTTATCGGATACGCGCAGTGGGCCTGCGAAAACCAGCGACCGGAGAACCTGCGCGTCTCGGCCGTCACCAATCCGCATTCGCCCGGATGGGCGCGTGTCAACGGCATCGTGACCAACATGCCGGAGTTCGCCAAGGCCTTCGGATGCAAAGCAGGCCAGCCGATGGTCAAGGAACCGGTCTGCAAGGTGTGGTAATGATGCGCATCATGCTATGAACATGCAGTCGCCGTAGGAAAAGAAGCGGTACCGCTCGGCGACTGCGTGGCGATAGGCGTTTAAAACATGCTCGCGTCCGCCGAAGGCGCTCACCAGCATGAGTAGCGTCGATTGCGGCAGGTGAAAATTCGTCAGCAAGGCTTGCACCACGCGAAACTCAAATCCGGGTGAGATGAAGATGCTGGTGCTGCCGGAATGCGGCGCGAACTCGCCACCTGTGAGCGCGCAATGCTCCAGCGTCCGCACAGTCGTGGTCCCAGCCGCGATCACGCGACGGCCTTCGCGTCTCGCAGCTTTCAGCTCGATAGCGGTCGCTTCGGGCAGCGTGTAGCGCTCGGTGTGCAGGTGGATGTCCTCCACTCGCTCTACGCGCACCGGCTGAAATGTCCCCAACCCCACGTGCAGCGTGACGTAAGCAATGCGCACGCCGCGCGCGCGAATGCGGTCGAGGATCTCAGGCGTAAAATGCAGGCCAGCGGTCGGGGCGGCTACGGATCCTCGCTGCCGCGCATAGACGGTCTGGTACCGCTCGCGATCGCTGTCCACGTCTGAGCGGTGGATATACGGAGGCAACGGGATATGGCCCAGCCTCTCGAGCTCGCCGAAGAAATCCGGGACTGGCTCAAATCGCAGTGTGCGCTCGCCGAACTCTCCATGCGCGATGATCTCCGCCCGCAGCGCGCCGTCTCCAAAGCTCAACACTTCGCCGGTAAGGGCCTTGCGGCCCGGGCGCGCGAGAACCAGCCATTCCCATTCGGAAAGCTGCTCTGTCAGCAGCACCTGGACACGGCCGGTGGTGTGGTGTCCGGCCTGTGTGTGCAGTCCCGCACGATGAGCGAAGAGGCGCGCGGGGATCACGCGGCTGTCGTTCAGCACCAGCAGGTCGCCTTCGCGCAGGAGGTCCGGGAAATCGCGAAATATCCGGTCGGCATATTCCCCGGATTTGCGATCAACGGTGAGCATGCGCGCGCCTCCACGCTCGGTTGGGGGCTGCTGCGCAATCAATTCTTCGGGAAGTTCGTAGTCGAAATCGGAAACCAGCACTCAAGTTGATTTTAATTGGCGAAATGCGCCTCCGCCCTCAAACGCGCCCGTTCCAGTGCGTCGTTCAGTTCCTGCCGTTTTTGCTCCAAAGTCTCGGCGTCGGCGTCAGGCGCGGGAGCGACGACCTTGCGGGCCCAGCTTACGGCCACGCGCGAAAAAGGCTTGGGAATCAGGAACTGATCCCACGAGCGCATCGCCCACGCTCGCTGCGGCAGCAGGTAGAAGCTGCCCATCGCCTGTCCGGTCATTTGTGCGAGTTTCACCGGTCCGATTTTCGTCTGGTAGATCGGGCCGCGTGGACCATCCGCCGTGAAGACCACCGGTTCTCCCCGTTCGATCACGTCCTTCAGGCCCAGCAAGCCTGCGACGCCGCCTCGCGAACTCGACCCTCGCACCGTACCGTAGCCGAGCAGCCCCAGTGTCCGCGCGATCAGCTCGCCGTCGAAGCTGCGGCTGATGAGAATCGAGCAGCGAAATTTGCGGAAGTACCATCCAGCGAGCAGTGCGCAGCGATGCCAGAAGCAGAAGATGCCCGTGGTTGGCGGCATTTCCGGTACGGCGCCTTCTTCGGTGATCACTTCAAAGCGCAGCGTTGCGCCGATGATGGCCAGCAGCAGCGCGGTCAGCTTTGGAACAATCCACAAAGCCATCCGTTGCCCGAAAGAAAACTCCTTGTCCGATCCCACTCCCCGATTCTAACGACACGCACCTTGAGTCCAGTGCTCTGGAGAGTGGCGCGCAGGCGCGTGTGGGTGGAGGGCCGGTCCTTAGCTATACCGCAGCCAGCGAAGCATCTCCGGCAGGGTAGCGCGCTTGCCGTACATCAGGATGCCGACGCGGTAAATTCGGGACGACAGCCACAGCACGATCCAAACGGAAAGCACCATCAAACCGAGGGACAGCGCAATCTGCCAATAGGGAGGAAACTGCGACGCCAGCCGCAGGAACATCGTGATCGGCGCGCACGGCGGAAACATCGAGATGGCCACCGACCACACCGAGTTGGGATTGCTCACGATGAACGCGATCATTCCGAAACTGAGCCAGATGGGCACTGCAGCCAACGGCGAATATTGCTGCAGCTCCTGCTCGGTGTCGCATGTTGCGGCCAGGCCTGCAAACAGCGTGCTGTACAGCGCGTAGCCAAGTACGAAATACAGAATGAACAACACGACCTGCGCTACCGACACATGAATCTTCATGTCGCCGGACATCAGCCGCACGCCCATGGCCGATCCAGCAAACAGCGCCGCCGCCGTCACCCAAATTGCAATCTGTGTCAGTCCCACCGCGCCAATCCCGATCAGCTTGCCGGCCAGCATGTCGCCCGGCGTCACCGTGGCCAGCATCACCTCGAAGATGCGCGAGGTCTTCTCCTGGATCACGGAGCGGCCTACGTTCATTCCGTACATCACCACGGTGAACGAGAGCAGAAAGGCCATCGCATACGCCGCCCAGAAGGTGCTGAGCGCGTTCGTCGCCGTCTCCTTGCCGTTCTTCACCTGCACGGTTTTGATGTCGATGTCTTTGGTCAGCGCCTGCACGTCGCTCGCGGGGATTCCACGGGCCGCCAGCCGCTGCTCCACGAGCGCGCGGTTAACCGCGCTTTGCAGCCGTCCTTCGGTAGCGAAGTCTCCTGAGGAACGCGACTCAAATGTTGCAGTCGCCGACGCTCCGGCAGGAGCTTCCAGCCACAGGAAGCCGTCAATCTGCTTTTGATCCACCTCGGCCAGCAATCTCTGGTGATCGGCCTCGGTCGCGGGAGCCACGATATCAACGGTCATCTTCGCGTCTTTGTCGGCGATCAGAGGATTGCGCACCCGCTCGGCCAGCGTGGGATCAGCGGTCGCGATGACAACATGCTTGCCTACGCCAGAATTCTTGCCGGCAATCGCGATCACGCCGAAGATCGCGATAAACACCAACGGAATCAGGATGGTCGTAACCTTGAAGGCTTTGCCCTTCACCTGTTCCAGATACTCGCGCTTCGCAATCAGCCAGATGTCACGCATCGACTTTTTCTCCCACCGTGCGAATGAAGATCTCTTCCAGAGACGGCTCCATCAGCTCGAACCGTGAGATCGCAGCCTTGCCGACAGCCTCGCGCAACACGTCCTGCGCATTCGCGCCGGGCTTTAACTCAATCTCCGCCTGCCCAGCATAGTCCTTATAGCTGGCGATCCCCGGGTTACGCAGGAACGACGCGTCGCCTTCGAAGTTCATCACCACGTGATTGCGTTCGTACCGCGACTTCACTTCGCGCATGCCCCCCTGCAGCACCGCATGTCCGCGGTCGATAAGGCAGATCGCATCGCATAGTTTTTCCACCTGATCCATGCGGTGGGTGGAAAAGAGGATCGCCTTGCCCGCCTTTTTCAGATCGACCAGCGTGTCCTGCAGCAGCGTCGCATTGACCGGATCGAGCCCGGAAAACGGCTCGTCCATGATGACCAGCTCGGGCTCGTGCAGCAGCGTCGCGATGAACTGGATCTTCTGCTGCATGCCTTTCGAAAGCTCTTCGGTCTTCTTGCCGACCGCTTCAAGGATCTGCATCCGCTCGCACCAGTCGTGTGCGCGCTTTCCCGCAACGGCGGGATCGAGCCCGCGCAACTGGCCCATGAAGACCAGCTGATCCATCACCTTCATCTTCTTGTACAGGCCGCGCTCCTCGGGCAGATATCCGACCCGCTTCAGGCTCTCGCGCGAAAACGGCTTGCCGAAAAGGTTCACTGTGCCCGAATCGGGCATGGTAATGCCGATCATCATGCGGATACTCGATGTCTTCCCCGACCCGTTGGGACCGAGGAGACCAAACATCGTGCCCTCTTCGATCTGAAGGCTCAAATCCCTGACCGCGATCTTCTGTTCGTATGATTTCGAGATCCGGTCCAGGCTCACCACCGTGGACATACCGCGCCTCTCCCCAAATTTCAAGACGAGTCTATCAGCGACTGGCCGTCGAGGCGTACGCGCTTCGCGCATTTGACTCGAATCCCTGACAGCGTCGGCTGCAAGCCCCCTGATAGCATCGCAATGTGGTACAGCTCGACACCCCTGTTCAGTTCGTTAAAGGCATCGGCCCGCAAATCGCAGCGACGCTTGCTGAAAAGCGCATCACCACAGTCGAGGACCTCCTCTACCACCTGCCTTTCCGCTACGAAGACCGCCTCCACCCTCGCGCGCTGACCGATCTGGTGCCGGGAGAGATGGCCAGCGTTATCGCCGAGGTTCGGGGAACGGTGCTGCTGCGCACGCGTTCCATGCCTATCTTCGAAATGACCGTCGGGCAGAACCTTTCCACGCTCAAGTGCATGTGGTTTCACGGAACGTATCTGGAGGGCAAGTTCAAGCCCGGACAGATGGTCGCCCTCTACGGCAAGGTCGAACCCTCGCGATCGTCGCGCAACTTCAAGATGATCCAGCCGCAGTTTGAGATTCTGCCCGAAGACGCGGACGACGAGACACGCCTGCTCGAAGTGGGCCGCATCACGCCCGTTTACGAATCGCTGAGCGGCAGCCGTCTCGCCTCGCGATGGATCCGCCGCATCGTCTACAACCTGCTTCAGGAGCTGCGCGGCCACATGCCGGAGACGCTTCCTGCAGCGTTGCTTTCGCGCCTCGATATGCCCAACCGTGAGGCAGCTCTCTGCGCCGTGCATTTTCCTCCCCCGGGAACACCGATGTCGCAGCTTCAGGCCTCGGCGACGACGGCGCACAAGCGGCTCATCTTTGAGGAGCTGTTTTACCTCGAATGCGGGCTCGAACTGAAGCGGCGCAAGCTGAAGGAACGCGTGGGCTTCGCATTCGAGACCAACGACAAGGTCCGTGAGGCGATCCGTCAGATACTTCCCTTCCATCCGACGACGGCACAGAAGCGCTCCCTCGGCGAAGTTGTCGGCGACATGCGCAAGCCCTCACCCATGCGGCGCCTGCTTCAGGGAGACGTCGGCTCGGGCAAAACCATCGTCGCGCTCCAGGCCATGCTGGTCGCCATCGAAAACGGCTACCAGGCCGCGCTGATGGCGCCCACGGAGATCCTTGCTACGCAGCACTACCTCGCTGCTCGCAAGCTGCTGGAGAAATCGTCGCGGAAGTATCGAATCGTCCTGCTCACGGGCTCACTCGACGACGACAAGAAAAAGCTTGCCCGGCGACGCATCTTTCACGGCGAGGCCGACCTGGTCATAGGAACCCATGCCCTCATCGAGGAAAAAGTCGACTTCGCCAACCTCGGCATCGTCGTCGTCGACGAGCAGCACCGCTTCGGCGTGCTGCAACGCTTCCGGCTGATGAAGAAGCCGAATGCCGCCGAGCCGGATGTTCTCGTCATGACCGCCACCCCGATCCCGCGCACGCTGGCGCTCTCTCTTTACGGAGACCTCGATCTCAGCGTCCTCGACGAGCTGCCGCCCGGCCGCACGCCGATCATCACAAAACAGGTTTCCGACGAGCGCGCCGAGGATGTATGGAAAGTGGTCCGCGAGCAGGTGCGCCGCGGTCATCAGGCCTACGTTGTCTATCCGGTCATCGAGGGCCCGAAGGACGACCAGCCCGAACTGGACTTCGCCGAGCCTGAACCGCAGGAAGAGACAAAGCCGGCGAAGAAATCCGCAGGCAAGAAGGCCCCGCAAAAGAAAACCGCTGCCCTCTTCGAGAAACCCACCCTCAAATCCGCAACAGAAATGTACGAGAACCTGCGGAGCACTCACCTGAGCGGCCTGCGCCTCGGCCTGCTACACGGTCGCCTCGACGCCGACGAGAAGGAGATCATCATGCGCCGCTTTCAGCGCGGCGAGATCGACGTGCTCATTTCGACCACGGTGATCGAAGTCGGAGTCGACGTCCCCAACGCCAGCGTTATGGTCATCGAGCACGCCGAGCGCTTCGGTCTTGCCCAGCTTCATCAGCTTCGCGGACGGGTTGGCCGCGGAGCCGCCAGGTCCTACTGCATTCTCATGACCGGCGGAAAGATCTCTCCCCATGCTGAGGAGCGCCTCGCAGCCATGGTCCGCACGCAGGATGGCTTCGAGCTCGCCGAGCTCGACCTGCAACTCCGCGGCCCGGGAGAATTCTTCGGCACCCGCCAGGCCGGACTGCCCGATTTCCGGGTTGCCAATCTTCTGCGCGACCGCGCGATGCTGGAGCTGGCCAAGCAGGAGTCGGCGAAGTTCGTCGAGCAGGCCACCGCCGAGGCCACCGAAGAGGAAAGGAGGCGCGTCTGGGCTCGTCTCAAGGAAGCCTGGCAGCGGCGCTATGGCCTGGTTGAAGCGGGCTAGGCCCGAACCGCCCGTCAGCCGGGCAGCGTCATCGAGGGATCGTCGCCGGTCTTCTGCAGACGGTTGTTGTAGACCACCAGATCTACGCGGGCGATATCGAACGCCCTGGTTTCGATCAGGTTTTTGGTGCAGTGGCACAGCTCGGCCATCTTCAGATGCGAGTCGCGGCTGAGCTCCAGCCCGCATCCGATCAGCACCGCGTATACTTCGACGCACGCGGCGCGTGCAAATTCAAAATCCAGCGCGGCGACACCCTTTTCGTTCGTGCGTGTCAGCACCCATCCGCCACAGGCCAGCAGCGCGCCGGTCAGCACGCGTACCGTCCTCGCCGGATCGTCCGGGCTCAGAGCCGTCAGCCGGAGCATCCAACCGGGCGACTCATCGGATTCGTAACCATCACGCACACATCCCTCCGCACAATCTTTGATCGGATTGCGGGGCCGTTTCGTTAACTGTCCCGTGCTGGGACTTCGCCCCGGCGGCCATCTCCCTTTGCTTACATTCATCTGCAAAAATGATGTAATTTGCCCTCATGCTTGTCGGAACCGGCATCGACATGATCGAAATCGAACGCATCGCGCAATCCATCGCCCGCTATGGAGACCGTTTCCTCTCCCGCGTCTTCACCCCGGGCGAGATCGCCTACTGCCAGCGCAAGAAGAACAGCGCGGAGAGCTTCGCCTCACGTTTTGCCGCGAAAGAGGCCGGCGCCAAGGCCCTGGGCACGGGCATTCAGCACGGCGTTACCTGGAGGGAGCTCGAAGTGCGCCGCCTGCCGGGCCATCGCCCGAATCTTTACTTCAGCGGGCGCGCACATGAGATTGCCACGCAATTGGGGGTTCGCCACATTTCTCTGACTCTGACTCACAGCACCACGACGGCCATGGCCGCAGTGCACCTCGAAAATTAATGGCGCATCCCAAAACGGAACCGGATAGCCACCATTCAACCTCACTTTTCTGCAACATGACCCCCGGATCGGGCATCGAAAGTGCAAGTTGCTACGAGATGAAGTGTCTGGTTTGGTATGCTCACAGCCAGAGTGATTGTTGGTTGTAAGAGATATTCTTCCCGAGGGGTTCCTTGCCGAGCCAGCAGCAGGTCCAGTGGTCTCAACTTAAGGTCGGCGTGCTGGTCATCGTGGCCTTGTGCGCACTCACGGCCCTAGTTTTTCTTATGTCGGGAAGCACGGGCGGTTTCCTCACAGGCAAGATCACCATCGTCTCTTATTTTGAGAATTCTGCGGGACTGAAGCTCGGCGCGCCGGTGAACCTTGAAGGCGTGACCATCGGCAACGTAAAAAGCATCAAGATCATCCCCGAACGCAAGCTCACACCTGTCCAGGTAACCATGAGGGTTGGAAAGCAGTTCGCCCCTGCGATCCATACCGATTCGAAAAGCAGCCTGGACACCATCGGCGTACTCGGCGACACAGTCGTTGACATCGACAGCAAATTTGCCACCGGGCCGCAATTCCAGAGCGGAGGCGAGCTGAAGACCAACGAAACCCCCAATCTCTCCGATGTGATCAAGTCCAGCCAGGGAACCATCGAGCAGCTCAACGTGATCCTGGCCAAGGTGGATAACCTGGTCGACTCGCTCAATAGCGGCAAGGGATCCATCGGGCAGCTCATCAACGATCCCGCGCTCTACAATAAGGCCGTCGCCACGATCAATCAGATTCAGACCCTGGTGGATCAGGTTAGCAATGGCAAGGGGTCCATCGGCAAGCTGGTCGCCAGCGATGAGCTTTATAACCGCGCCAACAATGCTGTGGGGCATCTGGAGCACATCACCACCCAGCTTGACGAGGGTCATGGCAGCATTGGCAAGCTGCTCAAGGACGAAACGGTGTACAACAACCTGCGCCAGACTACGCAGAATCTCAACGAGCTGCTGGCCGGGATCAATCAAGGCAAGGGGGCCATCGGCCTGATGGCCAAGGATCCCAGGTTCGCCCAGAAGCTGAACGACACCATCACGCACCTGAATTCGATCCTTGAGGGCGTTGACAAGGGCGAGGGCACCGTCGGCCAGTTGGTCAAGAATCCGTCGCTTTATCACCACACCGATGACTTGATGGTTAACAGCAGCAAGCTGATAGATGCCTTCCGTCAGAACCCGAAGAAATACCTGACCATCCAGCTCAAGATTTTCTAGCCCTGAGATTTTCCAGACCCCGGCGCAGAGCAGCCCCTGGTGACCGATCCCGCGTTACATCTTAGTAAATGCCGTGATATTTTTCTTTGCGGGTGCATTTGCTGACTTTGCGCCCTGGTCTACCCGGGGTCGATGACAGATATCCCTTCCCATTCGGCAAATTTTGCTCCGAGGAATTCAATGAAGATCTCCCGTTTCGCCGGTGCGTTCTTTTTCTGCTGCAGTCTGGCGTTCGCTCAAAGCGCTGTATCGTCCGCCGACAAACCTTCCGACGCCGCTCCCGTCGCGCCCAGGCCCATCCACAGCTTCGACCTCAGCGCCATCGACAAATCGGCAGATCCGTGCGTCGACTTCTACGCCTACGCCTGCGCCAACTGGCGCAAGAACAACCCCATCCCCGGCGACCAGTCGCGATGGGGGCGCTTCAACGAGCTGGGTGAGCGCGACCGCTATCTCCTCTGGGTGGACCTCAACCGCGCGGCCAACGACCCGAAGACGCCGCTCCAGCGTAAATATGGCGACTTCTACGCGGCCTGCATGAACTCGGATGTGGCCGATCAGCTGGGCGACAAGCCGATGCTGCCCGTCCTCGCCATGATCGACCAGCTTCCCGACAAGAAGGGCCTCGGCGCCCTGGTCGCGCGGCTGGAGGTCGATGAGGCTACAGGGACATTCTTCCGCTTCGGCTCCGAGCAGGACCAGAAGAACTCCGAGCGCGAGATTGCCGGAATTTATCAGGGAGGACTCAGCCTTCCCGACCGCGATTATTACCTGCTTGATGACGAACGCATGACCAAGATCCGCCAGCAGTACAAGCAGTACGCGACCGCTCTTTTCAAGCTTGCCGGAGACAACGACGACAAGGCTGCCGAGGAAGCAGACAGCGTGCTGGCCATCGAAACCGCCTTGGCGAAAGGCTCGATGCCCCGCGTTGATCTGCGCGATCCGAACAAGCGCTACCACCTGCTGCCGGTTTCCGATCTCGGCACGCTCGCACCGGACTTCGACTGGACGGCTTATCTCTCCGGCATCCCCGCTCCCTCGCTGCGCGAAATCAACATTGCCACGCCCGACTTCTTCAAGGCCATGAATGCCGCGATCGAGAGCCAGAGCCTGGAAAACATCAAGGCCTATCTCCGCTTCCATGCCTTGAACAGCGCCGCGCCGTGGCTCTCCCGTCCGTACGTCGATCTCAACTTCGACTTCTTCCAGAAGACCCTGCAGGGGCAGGCTGAACAGAGCGCCCGATGGAAGCGCTGTACCACCCTCACCGACCGTTCCATGGGTGAATCCGTCGGCCAGGATTGGGTCAAGGAGAACTTCCCTCCTCAGGACAAGGAGGCCATGGAGAAGCTCGTCGCCGCTCTCGAGAAATCCCTCCAGCAGGACATCCAGTCGCTCTCATGGATGACTCCGGACACGAAGAAGCAGGCGGAAGCCAAGCTGGCCGCTTTCCGGCAGAATATCGGC
>Ga0335075_10002202_pt1 | contig 31528 bp, 25 predicted proteins | sample Lox_Sample_24_FD_206723 | JGI IMG/M metagenome (GOLD analysis project Ga0335075, IMG submission 206723) | Soil microbial communities from Loxahatchee National Wildlife Refuge, Florida, United States - Lox_Sample_2.4 | ecosystem: Environmental > Terrestrial > Soil > Wetlands | place: USA...
ACGCGCTGATCACGCTCGCCGCGGCGGCGACGCTAACACCAAACTGGCGGGCAAAGGCGGGGATGGCTGGCGCCACGATCCCGTAGCCGAGCGCCACCGTGAACGACACCGCGGACAAGATCGCCGCTTCGCGGGGTAGGCCAGCGAACGGGCCGCGCCCGGGTTTCCAGATAGCCGCCGCGGAAGCAGACCTCATGCGGGCCACTGGATGCCGGGCCGGTCCCGGTGCTGCCCGTCGATCAGCTCCGCACCAACGGCCGCAATCCATGTCATGTCGGCACGTTACGCGACGATTTAACCGCCCGTCGGCTGAGCGGCCCGCCCGGCGGCGGGGCGGCAGGCGCTAGCTTGCGTGCACGGCCTTGCGTAGTACCACGATGGCCTGATTGCTCGCGGATTCGGCGGCCTGGATACCGCGCAGCGCGGTGAGCACTACATAGCGGCGGCTCTCGTGCGGTAGCCACAGCCAGCGACTATGACGCAGCGTGATAGCCGCTCGATAGTATGAGTGACTGATCGCCTATCGCCGACCAAGATCGGCTCCCGTTTGGCTCCCAAAATCGGACATCGAACGGCAGTCGACGACCACTTGCGCTACGCCTGAAGGTCTGACCTGCAAGAACTCAGTGGAGCTGAGGGGATTTGAACCCCTGACCCCCTCGATGCGAACGAGGTGCGCTACCGGACTGCGCTACAGCCCCGAGAACCTGTGCAAGCGTAGCAAACTAGCGGCCCTTTCCGCGCATCGCCGGTTCCGCCGCCGGAGCACCCCCCAGAGCGCCGGCCGGGGTGACAGCCACCCCGCCCGAACGACATCATGGGCATGCGGCCCATCAACGACCGCCCGCGCAGGAGGAGGCGCGCGATGACCACGAGTTGTCCCGTCGACCAGTCGTTCGACCCGCTGTCGGCCGGGTTCCTCGGGGACCCGTTCGCGGTCATGCACACCATGCTGGCCGCGGACCGGCCCTCGGTCTTCTTCGCCCCGTCGATCGGCTACTACGTCGTGACCAGGTACAAGGACATCGAGGAAGTCTTCCGCGATCCCAGAACCTATTCCGCCGCGGCGGCGCAGGCGCCACTGGCGCCGCTGGTGCCAGAGGCGCAGGAGATTCTGCTGGCCAGCGGCCACAAGCCCCAGCCGTCAATGTCGAGCCTGGACGAGCCGGCGCACGCCAGGCTCCGCAAGCCGGCGGCCCGCGCGTTCAGCATGAAGCGGGTCACCGCGATGATCCCCACCATCGAGGCGACCGCGGCCGGGCTCCTCGACGCGGTAGGAACGCAACAGGAATTCGACCTGGTCGCCGCGCTGGCCTTCCCGTTGCCTGCCAACATCGTGTTCGCGCTGATGGGCGTGCCCGAGCAGGACTTCGGCCAGCTGAAGGAGTGGTGCGGCTACCGGGCGGCGTTGAGCTGGGGCCGGCCTGCGCCGGAGGACCAGGTGGAGATCGCGACCAGCATGGCCGCCTACCGCAGGTACATGCGGAGCCTGGTCGATCTCAAGGCCGCGGCCCCCGGTGACGACCTGGCCAGCGACCTGATCGCCATTCACGACGAAGAGCCGGACCGGCTCACCCTGGACGAGGTCGCCTCGATCCTGTTCTCGCTGTCGTTCGCCGGGCACGAGACGACCACCGGACTCATCAGCAACACGGCCCGCCGCCTGCTGGAGGACCCCGGTCGCTGGGACGAGATCGCGGCCAAGCCTGACCTGATCGCCCAGGCGGTGGAGGAAACCCTCCGCTACGATCCGTCGGTGACCGTCTGGCGGCGGGTCACCACCCGCCCGGTCACGCTGGCCGGGGTGGACCTGCCGGCCGGGGCCAAGCTGTTCCTGTGGCTGGCCGCCGCCGGCCGCGACGAAGCGGCGTTCGCCGAACCTGACCGATTCGACCTGCACCGTCCCGACGCCGAACGACACCTCGCCTTCGGCAAGGGCCTGCACTTCTGCCTCGGCGCGAACTTCGGCCGGTTGGAGGCCCAGATCGCGATCGCCGAACTCGCCCGACGCTATCCCGCCCTGCGTCTCGCGACGGACCAGGAGTTCACCTTCCACCCCAACATCTCGTTCCGCGGCCCGCAGGTGCTCAGGGTCCGCACCGGGCAATCGCGCGCCACGGAAGCACGCGGCAGAGAAGCACGCGGCAGAGAAGCACGCGCCGGGGAGACACAGTAGCCGCGCTAAGTCCCCTACCGCGCGCAGCTTGGCGTCCGTGTACTGGTCGTAGACCTCCTTGCCGTCCGGTGCCGGTGCCGGTGCCGCCGGGTCCGCGGGCGCCGCCTGGATAGTGACGACCTCCGCCCCGGCCCTCGAGGCCTGCGCCGCCGCCGTGGCCGTGGCCGGGGCCGGGGCCTTCACCGGAGCGCGGACCGGCCGGGCCGTCCGAGTCCGGGCCAGGTCGCGCCGCCGTTCGGCGTCGGCCTTCGCGGCCTCGCGCAACAGCAGAAGGTAGCAGAACAGCATCGCGATCGGCGGCACGATCACCCACCAGGCCGCCATCCGGGTGCCCGCCAAGAGCGCTGACCCAGTAGCCAGCACGACGAGCATGCCGAGCAGGCGCCGCCGCGAGGACAGCACCCGCCTGCGGGCCGGATCAAGCCGCACGTCACCGCCGTCATCGGGCTCGGCGCCCCGGTCACGGCGCTGATCCTCACGAGCGCGGCGAGGCGGAGCCGCGGGGCCCGCGCCAACAGCGGGGGCGGCGGGGGCCGCGGGGCCGGCGGCTGGCCCGGGACCGGCAGCGGCATGGGAAACGGGAGCCGGGTCTGAAACGGAAACGGGAGCCGGGCCTGAAACGGAAACGGGAGCCGGGCCTGAAACGGAAACGGAAACGGGAGCGGGAACAGGCTTGTCGTCCTCGCCGACCCCGACCTCGGCCGCAGCCTCGCCCTCAGCCTGCGACGACGACCCGGAAGAATCCGAAGCAGCGGAATCACTAACCGAGGAGTCCCGGCGCAACCAACGGGGGATGAGCACGCACGCCCAGATGACAACGATCGCGACGTACAAGATCGCGCTGCTCAACAACCCTCCCCTTGCGCGGCGGGCGATCACACCGCAGGCTCCGTAGGCGCGCAGCCCTGAACGCGGGCACAGTTCTCCCTCGAAGCGTGCTTATGTAACGCAACGTAATAGCTGATCCGCTCCCATACGAGCACCGTTCCCGGTGTGTCGCGACATTCCGCCGAAGCGTCAGGCGGGGGCGGGGCGGGAGGCCAGCAGGATGCCGCGCCAGCGCGGCATCAGGCCCTCGGGGACTTCCTCGGCGGTCAGCGCGTAACAGATGTGGTCCCGCCAGGCCCCATTGATGTGCAACTGGCGGACCCGGATGCCCTCCTCCCGGAACCCGAGCTTCTCCACCACCCGGCGCGAGGCGTGGTTCTCCGGCCGGATGGACGCCTCGAGCCGGTGCAGGCCGATGGCGCCGAAGCAGTAGTCCACCGCCATGGCCAGCGCGGTGGGGATGATGCCGCGCCCGGCGAACGCCTCGTCGATCCAGTAGCCAACCTGCCCCGACCGCGCCGAACCCCACGTGATCGACCCGACCGTAAGCTGGCCCGCGAACTGGTCGCCGTAGGTCACCACCCACGGGACCGCCTGCCCCGCGCTGGCTTCCCGGCGCATGGCCCGGACCATCGAGATGTACGGGCCCAGGCTGGACCGGTACAGCGGGGTCTCCGGGTTGGTCGGCTCCCAGGGACGCAGCCACGGTGCGTTCCGCACCCGGATTTCGCGCCAGGTCCGGGCGTCGCTCACCCGGACCGGGCGCAGCCCGACCGGTTCCGCGAGCAGGTGAGGCTCGGTCAGCGTGACCGGCCAGCCGCGCATTCGTCCCACAATCCCATCATTCCCCTGCTAAGCAGCGTTCGCCACGCGGTGTCCCGGTAAGTTGGCCCGGACGTGATCGCCGCCGTTGATCTGTGATACCGCATGTCCCAGCACTGGCGCCAGCACCGCCATGCCGTCGCGGACGCCGCCGGCCGAGCCGGGCAGGTTGACGATCAACGTCCGGCCCGCCGTCCCGGCCACCCCCCGGGACAAGATCGCGGAAGGCACCCCGGCGGCGGCTCCGGCCGCGCGCAGCGCCTCGCCGATGCCCGGGATCTCCCGGTCGAGCACCCGCCGGGTCATCTCAGGCGTCAGGTCAAATGGCGTCAGCCCGGTCCCGCCGGTGGTGACGACGACGTCGTAGCCGGTGGCCACCGCCTCCCGCAAGGCCGCCTCGACCGGATCACCGTCCGGCACCACCACCGGCCCGTCCACGACCGAACACCCGGCCGCGCGCAACAGGTCCGCCAGCACCGGCCCGGACCTGTCCTCGTACACGCCGGCCGAGGCCCGGTTCGACACGGTGACCGCGAGCGCCCTCAGTTCGGCCTGTGCCATGGCCCGGTCTTCCCGCCTTCCTTCCACTCCACCCGCACGTCGGTGATCACCGCGGCCGGGTCGATGGCCTTCACCATATCGATCAGCGCAAGTCCCGCCACGGCGACCGAGGTCAGCGCCTCCATCTCCACGCCGGTCCGGTCCGCGGTCCGGGCCACCGCCTGGAGTTCCACGCCCTGATCGGTCACGGTCGCCTCGACGCTGACCGCGTGCAGCCCGATCGGGTGGCACAGCGGGATCAGGTCAGGCGTCTTCTTTGCGCCCATGATCCCCGCGATCCGCGCCACGGCCAGCGCGTCGCCCTTCGGCACCTGCCCGGCCCGCAGCGCCGCGACCGCCTGCGCCGACAGGAGCACCCGCCCGGACGCGCAGGCCGCGCGGGCCGTGACCTCCTTGGCTGACACGTCCACCATGCGGGCGCGGCCCGCGGCATCGACGTGGGTGAGGCCGGTTTCCGTCATGAATTCACACTACTTTTTTTATTCCGAACGGACCGTGGTACCCGCCCTCACGGAAGTACCAGCACGTCGGCGCTCTCGCCCCCGGACATCGCCGTCGCCGCTTCGGGCACGATGATCAGCGCGTTGGCGCGTCCCAGCGTGGCCACCTGGTGCGATCCCTGGCCGGTCAGCGGGACCACCCGGCCGGCGGTCCGGTCAAGCACGCCGCGCAGGAACGACCGGCGGCCGGCCGGCGAGCGCACCGGGCCGGCCAGCTCGGCCCTGACCGTCTCCAGGCCAAGCCCGTCGTAGGCCTGCAGCGCACCGATCGCCGGGCGGACGAAGACCTGGAACGACACGAACGCGCTGACCGGGTTGCCGGGCAGGGTGAAGATCGGCACCCGGTCGTGCTCGCCCGGTCGCACCGGGGCCTCCTGGACCTCGCCCCTGGCCGCGAGCCTGCTCAGCAGGCCCTGCCGCGACAGACCCTGCCGCGACAGACCCTGCCGCGACAGACCCTGCCGCGCCCGGCCATCGGGCGTCCCCGCGGTCGGCAGGGCCAGGGTGCCGAACCCCTGTGGCATCCCCGGCTGCATCGCGACCTTGCGGAAGCCGATCGTGCCGAGCCGCTGCAGCGCCGCCTTGACCACGTCGTGTTCGCCGCCCATGCTGACCCCGCCGGTGGTGATCAGCAGGTCGGCCCGCACCAGCTGGTCCTCGATGGCCGGCAGCACCTTCTCCGGGTTGTCGGGCACGATGGCCTGCCGGTAGGCCAGGCAGCCCGCCTCCCGGGCCGCCGCGGCGATCATGAAGCTGTTGGAGTCCCAGATCCGGCCGGGGATGATCGGCGTGCCTGGCTCGGTGAGCTCGCTGCCTGTGGACAGAACCACCACGCGCGGCCGCGGCCTGACCAGCACCGTGCCGCGCCCGGCCGAGGCGATGACCGCGATGTGCATGGGACGGAGCCTGGTCCCGGCCGTGACAAGGACCTCGCCCGCCCTGGCGTCGCCGCCCGCCAGGCGCACCGAGTCGCCGGAGCCCACGGCGGCGCGGATAGCCACCCTGGCCTGGCCACCGTCTGTGAGTTCCACCGGCACGACGGCCTCGGTTCCGTGCGGCAGCATCGCGCCGGTCATGATCCGGATCGCGGTGCCCGGCGTCAGCGCGTAGGCCCCGGTGTCACCCGCCGCCACCTCGCCTACCACCGGCAGCGTGACCGGGTTGTCCGCCGACGCGGCGGCGACGTCCTCGACCCGCACCGCGTATCCGTCCATGGCCGAGTTGTCGAACGACGGTATCGGGCTGGCCGCCGCCACGTCCTCGGCCAGCACCAGGCCGGCCGCGTCGGCCAGGCTGTGCTCGGTCGGCGCCAGCGGCCGGACCGTCCCGAGAATGTCGGCCAGGTGCTGTTCTATCGAGATGAGCTCGCCTCCGGGCGCTCTTGACGCGCCGCCTTCCCTCCTCGCTCGTTCCTCGCTCGTCAGTCCAGGCGGCGCCGCGCCCTTTGGCTCGCTCATCCGAGGCTGTCCAGGTATTTGCGCAGCCAGGGGACGATCTCCTCGGCCAGGTCGGACCGTTCGCACGCGAACTGGACCATGGTGCGGAGGTAGTCGAGCTTGTTGCCCGTGTCGTAGCGGCGGCCGTGGAACAGCACCCCGTGTACCCCGCCGCCCGCGGCCCGGCCGGTCTTGGCCAGGGTCAGCAGCGCGTCGGTGAGCTGGATCTCCCCGCCCCGGCCGGGCGGAGTCTCGCGCAGCACGCCGAACACCGCCGGGTCGCACACGTACCGGCCGATCAGGATCCAGTTGCTCGGCGCCGAGCCCGGCACCGGCTTCTCGACCAGGTCGGTGACCGTGACCACGTCCGCCTCGGCGGTCGGCGTGATCGCCGCGGATCCGTACTGGGACACCTGCTCCGGGTCGACCTCCATCAGCGCGACCACGCTGCCGCCGTAGCGCTTGCGCACCTCGATCATCCTGGTCAGCAGCTTGTCGCGACTGTCGATCAGGTCGTCGCCTAGCAGCACTGCGAACGGCACGTCGCCGACGTGCCGGTCGGCGCACAGCACCGCGTGGCCGAGCCCCTTCGGCTCGCCCTGGCGAACGTAGTGCACGGTGGCCAGCTCGCTCGACTCGCGTACCTGGGACAGCCGCTCGAACTCGTCCTTGGCCGCGAGCGCCTCCTCGAGCTCGTAGGCCCGGTCGAAGTGATCCTCGATCGAGCGCTTGCTGCGGCCGGTAATCAGCAGCACGTCGTCAAGGCCGGCCGCGACGGCCTCCTCCACGACATACTGAATCGCCGGTTTGTCCACTACCGGCAGCATTTCCTTGGGCGTCGCTTTTGTCGCGGGCAGGAACCTGGTGCCCAGGCCAGCCGCAGGAATCACGGCCTTAGTCACGTCAGCCATGTGATGAACACTAGCGAATTGCATGGCATGCTCCCTGCCCAAGGGCACTGCTGCGATTCCTTGATAACCGCGATACTTTGGCGGCGTGTCCCAGGTTCAACAGGAGAAGGCAGAACTGCGCGCCAGGCTGCTGGCCGCCAGGTCGTCGCTGGATGCCGAGCGGCGCCGGGAGGCCGGGCGGGCGATCAGGGACACGTTGCTGTCACTGCCGGCGCTGCAGATGGCGGGGACCGTGGCCGCGTATTACTCGGTCGGCGCCGAGCCGGACACCCGCGGGCTGCTCTACGCGCTGTGGAAGCGCGGCACGTACGTGTTGCTTCCGCTGCTTCGCCCGGACGGCGACCTGGACTGGGCCTCGTACGAGGGACCGGATTCGCTGGTGCCGGGGCCGCGCAGGCTGCTCGAGCCGGGCGAGCCGCCGCGCGGCGCAGCGGCGGTGGCCAGGGCCGACGTGGTGCTGGTCCCGGCGCTCGCCGCCGACGGCGCCGGGAACCGGCTCGGGCGCGGCGGGGGCAGCTTCGACCGGGCGCTGGCCCGGGTCGGGCCGCTGATCCCGGTGATCGCGCTGCTCTACGACGATGAACTCCTCAGCCGCGTGCCAGCCGAGGCTCATGACACGCCGGTCCGGGCCGCGGTTCGCCCCGGGAACGGAATCACCTGGCTGGGAGCGGGGTCGCCGGACCGTTAGGTATAAAATATCCCTTTTATCCCAGCCTGGCCTGTGCCCGCCGCGGAATCTACGACGTGCCTGCGCGGTTGGATATGCTTAGCAGTCGGATAGCCCGAGTGCTAACCTGAGGCCGGCATCAAGGAGGGTCCGTGCCCACATACCAGTACTCTTGCACCGACTGCGGTGAGCCGGTCGAAGCCGTGCAGAAGTTCACCGACCCGCCACTGACCGTGTGCGCTGCCTGCGGCGGCAAGCTGAGGAAGGTCTTCTCCCCGGTCGGGATCGTGTTCAAGGGGTCGGGCTTCTACCGCACGGACAGCAGGAACGGCTCGTCGGCGCCGGGTACGAAAAAGGACAAGCAGCCGAGCGAGGCGGGGTCCAACGGTTCGGGGGAAAAGACGGACAAGAAGTCCTCCGAGCCCGTCAGCACCTCGGCCAAGTCGTCCTCCTCCGGCGAGAAGGTCGCCTGATCCCATGCCGTCGCCACGGGCTGACATCGCGGTCATCGGTGGTTCTGGCTTCTACGAGTTCCTTGACGACGCCGAAGAGGTCAAGGTCGACACGCCGTTCGGCCCGCCAAGCGACCCGGTCGCGGTCGGCGAGGTGGCGGGCAAGCGGGTCGCGTTCCTGGCCCGGCACGGTCGCGGCCACCGCTTCCCCGCGCACAAGATCCCCTACCGGGCGAACATGTGGGCGCTGCGCTCGCTCGGCGTGCGGCGCGTGCTAGCGCCGAGCGCGGTCGGCTCGCTGACCCCCTCCTACGGGCCGGGCACGCTGGCCATCCCCGACCAGCTGGTGGACAGGACCCGCGGCCGCGAGCAGACGTACTACGACGAGGGCGCCTGCCACGTGGCGTTCGCCGACCCCTACTGCCCCTCGCTGCGACCGGTCGCGATCGAGACCGCCCGGGGCTCCGGCTGGATTCCCGCCGGTTCCGGCACGCTGGTCGTGATCGAGGGTCCGAGGTTCTCCACCCGGGCCGAGTCGCTGTGGTTCGCTGGCCAGGGCTGGACGCTGGTCGGGATGACCGGACACCCCGAGGCGGTCCTAGCCCGCGAGCTAGCGCTGTGCTACGCCACGCTGGCCCTGGTCACCGACCTCGACGCCGGTCTGGAGGAAGGCGAGGGCGTTACCCAGGCCGAGGTGTTCGAGGTGTTCGCGGCCAACACCAAGCGCATGCGCGAGCTGGTGACCAAGATCATCGCCGAGCTTCCTTCCGAGCGCGAGGACGACCTGTGCGCCCACGCCCTCGACGGCATCCGCCTCCCGTTCGAGCTGCCATGAGCGCGCCTGGCGTCGCGCCGGGTGGTTCGGCCTCGGTGCACGTGCTGCACGACGGATACGTCGGCCGGGACGGTGACGACGAGCGGGTGGCCGGTACGGTCACCCTCATCACGGACGGCGACGCGGTTATCATCGTCGACCCGGGCATGGTGGCCTCCCGCGAAGGGCTGCTCGCCGCGCTGGCTGCCCACGGCCCGGCGGCCGGGGACGTGACCGATGTGGTGTTCAGTCATCACCATCCCGATCACACCGTCAACGCCGCCTTGTTTCCCGCGGCGCGGATCCACGACCACTGGGCCATGTACCTAGGGGACCGCTGGATGGACCGCGACGCCGACGGCTTCAGCCTCGCGCCGTCGGTCCGGCTGCTGCGCACCCCGGGGCACACCGCCGAGGACATCTCCACGGTCGCCTCCACCCCCGCCGACGTCGTCGCGTGCACGCACGCCTGGTGGCTTGCCGCCGGCCCCGCGGAGGACCCGCTCGGCACCGACGCCGGCGCCCTGCACGCCAGCCGCGACCTGCTGCTGTCCTTCGCCACGCTGATCGTCCCCGGTCACGGCCCCGCGTTCCGTCCCAGCCCAAGCACGCCGCGATAGCAGCACGCCGCGATAGCCGGCGCGCCCGGCGTCGCGGCCAGGTACCCTAGAAACTCGGCAGGCCCCGATAGCTCAGCGGATAGAGCGACTGCCTCCTAAGCAGTAGGTCCCGCGTTCGAGTCGCGGTCGGGGCGCAGGTCAGAGGGTTGTCGGGTCATCGGACGGCGTGGCTGGGAGCCAAACTGGGAGCCAAGTGTTAGGCTCCAGTCATGTCCGAGACCAAAGTCAAGCGCCGTGGGTTCGGCGAAGACGGCATCTACTTGGACGCTGCGCGGAACCGGTACATGGGAGCAATCTCGCTCGGCTACGGGCCCGACGGCAAACGGATCCGCCGCAAGGTCTCCGGCAAGACCAAGCAGGAGGTCCGGGCCAAGCTCCAGGCGCTGCACCAGGAAATGAACTCGGGAGTCAGGTCTTCCCGCACCTACACGGTGCGCGAGACGGTCGAAGACTGGCTGCGCGAGGGACTGGACGACACGTCCGAACGGACGCGCACCCTCTACAAAGGCTTGCTGGAGCCGATGCTGGAGATTATCGGCGCAAGGCCGCTGCGTGGCCTGACCGCAGGCGATGTCCGTTCGGCCCTCGGCCAGCTGGTGACCCGGTACTCCACCCGTTCACTCCAGATAACCCGCAACTCGCTGGAGCGGGCCGTCCGGCATGCCGAGGGCAACGACCTTGTCGGGCGTAACGTCGCCGCTCTCGTGAAACCTCCTCGCGGCCGCAGGGGGCGGCCGTCCAAGAGCTTCACGCTGGACCAGGCGAAGAGCTTGCTGGCTACGGCGGAGACAACGCGGTGGTATGCCTACGTCGCGCTGAGCCTACTAGTTGGAATCCGCACCGAGGAAGCTCGTGCGCTGCGCTGGGATCATGTCGTGACCTGGGCGGACGGTGCCACTGAATGGCAGCCCGTCACCACAGCCGGATTCGACGCCGCCAAGGCAGGGGACGACCGCTATGCGATCTACGTCTGGCGTGCAGAGCGGCATGGCGGCGATACCAAGACCGAGAAGTCACGGCGAACGCTGGCGTTGCCGCAGCGATGCGTCGAGGCGTTGCGGCAGCACCATGCGCTTCAGGCCAAGGACCGGCTGAGGGCCGGAGAAATCTGGCAGGACCATGGCCTGGTCTTCGCGTCCAGGATCGGCACACCCCTGACCGCGAACAACGTGATCCGCGCGTTCCGGATAGTCACGAAGAAGGCAGGCCTCGGCGAAGACTGGGTGCCCCGGGAGATGAGACACACCTTCGTGTCAGTCCTGTCCGCGAACGGCGTCCCCGTGGAGAGCATTGCCCTGCTGGCCGGTCACGACCGCACGGCAACGACTGAATCGGTCTACCGCCACGAAATTAGGCCCGCGCTCACCCAGGGCGCAGAGGTAATGGACAAGATCTTCGGCTAGGACTGTCGTTTCGTGAGCGCCGCTGGCGACCACTTAAAGGGCGGAGGGCAGGGCAGTCGACCTTGTTCAGGCCACCGGAGCGGCTAATGCGTGCGGCGCGAACTTGGGCTTGGCGCACCCGCGTCGAACGCCTTCTGCACTCTGGTGCTGCGAAGCCGCCTGGATTCCGGTAATTCGATCGCCACACGCGATCCGACGGACTACGGCCAACCGTGTGGCGGTAGCGCCCTCGGCTCACAACGCTAGAAGGCCGAGGGCATCCTTCTGCTGCCGCTTAGACGCCACACAGGGTCAGGTCGAAGAACAGAGGGCTTGCCCGGTTGCCTGGTGGCTTCGATCCTCAGCTCGCGTCTGCGTCCGGCGGTAGCGTGCGGTTCGGCGGCCAGCAGCCGGGCGTACAGGTCGGCGGCTTTGCGGCCGCGGTCGGGGGGCTTGCCCAGCGGGATGCCGTGGGGGCTTTGCGCTGGCCGAATAGCAGGTCCTAGAGTTGGCGTTCGACCGTCTGGCCGGGCTCGAAGCCGAGGGCTTTGGCGCCGGGGCTCCACCAGCGGCTGGGCGGCTCGCCTCCGGTTTCGCTGGCCTGGATTTAGTAGCTGGCCGCGTCCTTGGCCGGGCCGCGGTCGACCTGCTTCCAGATGTAGTTCAGGTCGTAGCCTTTGGTCAGCGTCGCGACGAGGGCCCACCGGCTAGTCCCGCCTCGGCCGAAGTGGCAGGGCTGCCCATGCTCATCGCATGATGCATGGGTATGGGGCTTGAATCGATCACAAGACAAGGGTCAGAAACGAGAAGAGCGCCAATCGGACATAACAGGGCACCGACATCGAGGAGGGGCCGCGGTTGGTTGACCGGTTGAAGCGCCCAAACCATTAGGCCGTGATGACCGCGCTGAGCCCGGCCCGGAGGCAGTACTGCCAGCATGAACAGCGCGAGCGAGTTGGTCGAGCTCAAGGAACTGGCGTGCCCAGAGTGCGGCGACGAGTGTCGGTCGAACCGCCTGCAGACGTGACTGGCCAGGAGTTCTCCCGCACCGGCGGAGCGCGTTTTCGTGGATCCAGCGAGTAGCCCACCAACTCAGCCGATCAGAGGATCGGTTCCTCCCAGGAATGTCAGTGGTGCGAGATACGGTGCAGGTACAGTCGCTCGCCGATGCTCTGAAGAGGCTCGAAGGGATGCCCTCAGGCGCCACCGCGGAGGCCTTAGGGCATCCGCGCGTCCCCGGTCAGGGCGACACCCGGCCCGCTAAGGTGGCAGGGATATCCAAGGAGGACGGCCGATGGCAACAGCGCGACACGAATACCGGCCGGTGATCGAGCCGAGCTCGACACCTGAGCGATCGCCGGAAGAGGTCGCCCGGGAACAGGCGATGCACGAAGTGGAGCAGACTCTCCTCAACATCGAGCAGGCGATCCGCCGCGCGGACCGCGGCCGCAAGGCGATCTCACCAGATGGAAACGAGCGCAACCTCCGGCTGGCCCTCGATCAGGCTGTAGAGCAACTCGAGGCGGTCCGCAAGGACCTGTTTCAAAGTGGGTATTTCGGCGGCCAGCAGCAGCGCTTGATGTGACCCATGCGCAGCGGCGAGGAGATCAGGAACGCCTTGCGGAAGTTTGTCACGCGGTGGCGCGACTACTCTGGCAGCGAGCGCGGCGAGGCCCAGACCTACCTCAACGAGCTGATCGCCTGCTACGGGACAGATCGCAAGGAAGCCGGGGTCCTCTTCGAGGACGCCCACACCGCCGACGGCATCATGGACATGCACTGGCCGGGCGTGTGCATCGTAGAGATGAAGGCGCCCGGCGAGGCGCGCAGGCTAACCGCCCACCGCCAGCAGGCTCTTGACTACTGGCGCACCTCGGACGATTTCAAGAAGGGCCGTCCGGCGCCGCGATGGGTGGTCCTGTGCGCGTTCCAGCGTTTCGAGGTGTGGGAGCCGGGCCAGTATCCGTCGAGTCCACTTGCTGACTTCACCCTGGAAGAACTGCCGGATAACTACGAGAAGCTTCTGTTCTTCGCGGGCACTGACCAGGAGCCGCTTTTCGGACCCAGCTACAAGGAGCTAACTAGCGAGGCAGCGAGAGTAGTCACAGACCTTTACCAGGCCCTTTTCCAGCGCGACGCCGCGGCCCCGGAGACACTGCGCTCGTTCGTGTTGCAGGTGGTGTGGTGCCTCTTTGCCGAGGACCTCGGGATGCTTGAGGGCCATCCGGTCCAGCACATCGTCGAGGACCTGGTCCGGCATCCGGACCGGTCCTCGTTCACGCAGCTAGGCGCGCTCTTCGAGGTACTCAACGACCCCACCGACTACGGGCGGCATGGTGTCCTGAAGGGAACCAGGTACGTCAACGGTTCGCTCTTCGAGACGGCCGCGAAGGTGCACCTTGAGCCGACCGAACTGCAGCAGCTGGCAGAAGCCGCGCAATTCGACTGGCGGAAGGTAGATCCCACCATCTTCGGGTCGCTGATGGAGGGCTGCCTAGGCCACGACCGGCGGTGGGAGCTCGGCGCGCACTACACCCACGAGGCCGACATCATGAAGATCGTCAGGCCGACGATCGTGGAGCCGTGGCGCAAGCGGATCGACACCACCACAACGGTGGCCGAGGTCCGCAGAGTTCTGGAAGAGCTCTGTTCATTCCGCGTCCTCGATCCGGCTTGCGGCTGCGGGAACTTCCTCTACGTCGCGTACCGCGAGCTGCGCGCCCTTGAGCATGAGCTCAAGGAGCGCTTGGTGACCGTGGCCAAGAACACCGGCATGACACCGCCCGATCCGGAGACTCTCCCGTACTACCTGCTGCGCAACCTTCGCGGCATCGACATCGAACCCACAGCGGTGATGATCGCCAGGGTGACGCTGTGGATGGGCCAGAGGCAGATGATCGACCGCTTCGGCGCTGCGGAACCGGTCCTGCCACTGGTTGACCTGTCCGGGATCGTGGCCGCAGACGCTCTTGCGATTGACTGGCCGAAAGCGGATTGCATCGTTGGCAATCCGCCGTTTCTGGGGTCGCAGCATATCCGCAGCGCGCGCGGCGACGCCTACACCGAATGGCTGCGGAAGACCTTCAAGGTAGGGGTCAAGGACTATTGCGTGTACTGGTTCCGCCGGGCACACCAACACCTACCTGACAACCGTCGTGCTGGCCTGGTTGGCACCAACTCCATCTCGCAGAACCGAGCTCGCGGCGTCTCATTGGAATACATCGTCGCCAACGGCGGCGTCATCACAGATGCGATCTCCACCCAGAAGTGGCCGGGTGAGGCGAAGGTTCACGTAAGTCTCGTGAACTGGATCAAGGACCCGAGCTCAACGCCTACTGAATTCATCCTGGACGGCGAGCCCGTGGACGGCATCACTCCGGAGCTCCGTACCCCCGGACGCTCTACTGGTGACCTATCGAAGCTGACCGCCAACAAGGGGAAATGCTTCGAGGGACCCATCCCGGCTGCCACTGGTTTCGTCATACCGAAGGACGAGGCCCAAGCGCTCCTAGCCCGTGCCGACGCTAACTACCGAGACGTGGTGCGGCCATACCTTGATAGCGACGACATCACAGAAGATCCAGGGCAGAAGCCGCGGCGATGGGTAATCGACTTTGCCAAGATGCCACTCGAGCAGGCGATGAAGTACCCGGCCGCGCTGGACATCGTCCGCGACAGCGTGAAGCCGGTCCGCGAGCGCAACAACCGTGCCGCGTACCGGAAGTACTGGTGGCAGTTCGCGGAGGCGAGGCGTGAGATGCGTAAGGCCGTCGCCGGACTTGAGCGGTACATAGCGGGCACCCGTCACGGCAAGAGACTCCTAGTGGTGTGGTGCCAGCCGTGGACGCTGGCGAGCGACGCTACCGTGACCTTCGCCTTCGCAGATGACTACTCTCTAGGCGTACTGACCTCGTCCGCGCACGGAGCCTGGGCCTGGCCCCGGTCCTCGACGATCAAAGGCGATCTTCGCTTCACGCTCACTTCGGCGTTTTTGACGTTCCCATGGCCCGACCCCGCGGCCGATGACCTACGCAAGCGAATCGGCACTCTGAGCCGAGGCATCATCGAACGGCGCCAGGCAATCTGTGCCGACGAGGGCCTTGGTCTAACCGCCCTGTACAACCTGGTAGAGGAGGGAGCATACGAGGACCTGAAAGCTCTCCATCGCAAGCTGGACGAGGCAGTAGCCGAGGCGTACGGATGGCCCAAAGCAGTCGCCCGCGAGGATGATGAGATGGTCCGGCGACTGCTCGAGCTCAACCGGGAGATATCCGCCGGGAAGCGGCAGTACGACCCCTTTGGGGTCCAGGCCGCCGCCCCGGCCCAGCTTCCCTTGTCGGACTGAAATTGGTCGCGGCACTGGACAGCCAACGCTGCTTTATGGTCGGCGGTCTTCGCCGGGAAGCCAGTCCGCATGCTACGCGTACAAGCTCGTGCAGTTGGGGATCTTTACTCCGTGTCAATAGAGCCAGAGATGAAAATCTGCACATATGCGGTCCTGCTGCACTGAGCCACCGGCTATCGCGCCGGCCGGACGAGTTTCCTGAATTCCCATTACGACGCGTCGGCCGACTCATGGGTCCGCTGGCCGAATGTCATTATGGTCAGATTGGTTGGATGGATTTAGTTAGTGCTCTATCGCAGGTGCTTGGAACAAACAGAGGTTAGCTTGCTGAACTTTGCGCACCAATTATGAACGCCAAGAAAGCGAAGATCAGACCGGCGGTAGCCCAACTGAAGCCTGTCACCCCAAAGGCTTTTTCACGGCTTAGCGCGATGATACCGATAACTAGACCTGCAGTTCCCCCTACCAAAGCCAGTGGAAATAGCATGAACGGGATGTCCGCTACTAGGCTCACTAGCCCTATGACGAATGCTGCGATACTTAGGCCGTTACCGAAGCAAGGCGTATTGCCCGCTTGCGGCACGGCATGCCCTGCACAGCGTGTCTTTGTGCAAACGTTGCCCTGGAGGATATAGTCCAATGTCCGCTTCCGTTCGTCCCGACGATATAGCCGCTCATGACCAATATTGAAGCGAGTTCGTTGACAATCGGGTGGCGGACCTTTTCTCCCTGTAGGCCGGTCTATAGGAGGCATCGCTTGCCGCAAGGAGTCATGGATTCTCGACCAGTAGTTATCCCAGCCACTCGAAGCCAGTCGATCAATGTTGTTACCGATGACTCCGATACCAACCGCGATTATAAGCCCAAGGCCACCCGAAGGAATCGTTTTATGTAGCGTTAGTGTCACTAGCAATGAAAGAGCCAGCAGCATTACTCCGGTTGGAACGAGAACCCCGAGCAAGCAGGAAGTATACCACCACGATCGATACCTCCCTTGGCGTTCAAGGACACCTACAGCTGCCTGATTACTTGTCCAAAATCGGCAGAGACAACTTGTGGCAAGAATCGCCGCAGCGACGTATGTCGGTACTATTTTCGGATCGAGGATTCTGTCCACTATGGCTAACTATCGTTAGCCTGGCGGGCAGTGGCGCCACGCACAACAAAACTCCCCGACAGAGGCGTCATACTCCACGCGCGTGCCATCGTCCGGACACAATCCAATGTAGGATGTTGGCTCCCGTACAGCATCAAGCGCGGCGTGCGACAGGGCCAGCAGCGGCGTCAACTGCGGAATCGGGTCAACATCTTCTGGAAGTTCGCGCAGGAACTCGCCGATCCGCCGCACTTGCCGTTCGAGAAGCACTGCGGCGGCCAGTCTTGCAGCAGCTTCGTGGCCGACCGGGATGCGGGATTCAATGGATACAGTATTGAATGGCCATACGTTGACCGCTCGGATTGCTTCCGAAATATCCGATTCAGTAATCTCATCACTATCCTCGCTAGCCCTTTCCACTGCGAATCGGATCAAGGCTTGCGCAGCTGCTTGTGCAGCCTCCAAAGCCTCGTCGTCAGCACGGTCTTCTCGGACCATACGTCTGACGGCGGCCTCAATGACCTCTACCCATACGTCACGTGCACTCGTGCTGAACGTCAGTTCACGCCCGCCAGCGCGCAGAAGATCCTCAGTAGCAGCGTTGCCAATTGCTCTTACCATATCGTCGAAGCGGTACTGGACACTAGTCGGCATCGGAGTCTCCGAGATTGCAGATTCTAGATCTGTACACGCGCGTGCCGTATTGAGTCGACGAGGAAGTCTTGGCCTCTGCCGTCACGGTCCTCATCATCGTCGCCGGCGGCGCAATCGTTGATAATACACCTGAGGAACGACGATGGACAGCCTGTAACGAACAACCCGACCTAGTCGTGTCTGTCGGTCGAGTGAGTTCGTACGTCGCGCTATCGTTTCCTCCCATACCGGGCCATCGGGGAGGGTCTGCATCAATGGATTCCGATGTGGAGGAGCCAGTACCGGATCGGCCGGATAGCTACCGGCGACTCATACGTGACAAGCATCTCGCGCATCATGCTGGATCCGCCAGGCGGTCGCTCATCTACCCGCCCGATCCCAGGGTCAGAGTAGCCGTCAGCCTGCTTCAGCGTAATGGCGTCGCGGATCACGGCAGCCAGCCGGGGCATCGAAGTCATCGAGCTGAGTGAGCCGGACCTGCTTCCCAGGCTCCGTAAACTTTAGCGGCCCGACGCGGCGGACTCCGATCCGACAAGGAGGCGAAGACGCGTGAGTTGCCGTCCGATCGCGGTTAGCTCATGCTTGACGCCTCTTTTCTAAGCGGGGAGCCATCGTCGGGCCGACGTCAAGCCATATGGAGCCTATTAGGACGTTTGGTTCCTCTGCTCTACTAGGCATCCAGGCACAACTAGACACATCGGCCGACGCTCGGAACCTCGTTCGCATCGAGAGGGTCCGTTTCATCTGAGTCGGAACAGCGGCTATAAGTCCGGTTTTGAACTCAAAGAACGTGTACTGTGACTTATGCTGCAACTCGCTTCAATATGATGCCGGGATGTGCTCACCATAGTGGAGGTTGGTCTACCTTGTTTTCGTCAAATGAGAAGAAGCCGAATGCTTCCGGGTCTGCTCCGAGCCGCACTTGATGCACATACCATCGATGCCACATGGATTGTCGCGCCCCCCAGATATCAGGAGATGTTCGCTGTTTTTCAGAGTTGCAATTGCTGCAGCACCAACGAACATTAGTTGAATAGTGCGGCAGCAGGTCGGTATTAAAGATATCCAGTGTTATCGCTCCGAGCCCCTCTTCGGCCGTTTTGACCGGTTGCCCACAGTATGTGCATCCCTTTTCCATTACGTGCTTAATACCGTCGATCATCCGGTCAAGCGACCAGCCGTACATATCCTCCAGTTCATCCTCACTTCCAATTATGCCCAACTCTTTGAGTTTTGCACCATGACGGCGACGAGCCGCAATAGCTTTCCTCCGCAAACGCCGATCTATCGGTTCGTCATGCTTTATAAGTGCTTCACAACCAATGCAACGATCCTGATAGTCCGGCTCCCAGGGTTTTATGGTGTGGTGGCTATTAGCCTTCACGCTACGGCGGAAAAATATGAGGAGATAGTTGCCGCCGCAAGTTATGCACCGCTTCGACTGTGGCATGCCTGTGTCCGCCATACCGCCAGCCTACGCGAAAGCATCACAGCTGGCCGCCAAAGCATGTGGTTAGAGAACTATCCTCGCACCGGGCCAGCCGGCCGCCCGGGTTGCCAGCGCGCCGATCGGCCTCGATCTACTCGGATGTATCCTCCGGTGCGACTCGTACCTCAGCAACTGTCAGAATACGCTTGCAGACATGGCGGCAGTGACGCTTTGCGCCAGACTGGCGCTAACGTCCCGCCCTGATACGGGATTTACCAGACCAGGATCGTGCTGCTCGTCTGGGCTCACGATCCGCCTTGGCTGATGCGGGCCTGCACGGATTGGCGGGCTGCTGCCCTAGCTGGCGGGGACGACCACGGGGAGGAGAGCGACAGATATTGCGCGCTGGTCATCGTGAGGTGAGGCGAAAACATACTCGCTGCGCCTAGCGGGGTCTGTGGGTACCTTCGCTTGCCTGCACTGGGAATGCCCCTCCAGGCAGTCTCCCGCGCTGTTAATCGCGGCAGTGGCGTTCCGGCTTGTAATGAACAAGATGACCGCTGCCTTGGTATCGCGCCACACGGTGTAGCCGAGCAGTTGATCGATCGCCTCGCCGAACTTCTTCTGCCCATGCCAGAACTTGCATTCCCCGATGAACGCGTTGCGGTCTTGGTGGCGGATGAGGATATCTGTTTTGCCCTTACCGTTCACAGTCTCCCCCCCAATGAAGAGCTCGCCGCCATCCGGCGCCTCGTAGTTGGCGCTGAGCAGAAACATGAGCCAATCGCGCAGGGTCTCTTCGTCGGGCAACAGGAGACGGGCACTGGCAGGCCGCCGCTCTAGGGCATCCGCAAACCTGGTGATCGTGGTGATCATCCGCTCGTAGACGGCATCGGCGAGCGACCACTCCTGCGGTGCGCCAGGTGTCGAGGGCGATGACTTGAGAATCACGGTGGTACGCCGGACCGGAATCTCCAGCGCCCGGTCTGGATCCACCTGCCTGACCGGGAGGGTGAAGGCAGCGGACATAGCCTCCCGCTGCCGGAGCACGCCAATGCGCCTAGCCAGTAGGTCTTGGACAAGCGCGCGGATCTGGCGCTGCAATGTGGCGATGTCGGCGTTGACCCCGGCCACCCATTGCTGCAGGTTCTCCTCCAGGCCGAGGAGCAGCTTCTCGACAACTTCGACTGCCACACCGGGATCGGTGATGATCGACAGGACCACGTCTTGGCCGGTGAGCGTCGCCTCAGGCGGGGTGGCGGGTGGCATACGCAGCGGCCGGTAAGTGAAGGCCTGCTGCGTGCCGGTATAGGGAACGTAGAGCGAGGCCTTGAGAGCCTCTCGGGCCAGCCGAGCGGCGCTCGGCATGTAGATGTTGCCGACGGTCAGCCCGCGGCGTTCCGGCAATACCACCACTTCGGTGCCGATGCTGTGATTCTGTACATCGAGAGTGATCGGGCGGGCAACTTTGTCTGCTATGACAGCTTCTGCAAGCTGGTCCAGGCCGTTGCCGAGCAGTTCGGCCTCGGTGAACGCTGCGACTGCCCGGTTAGCGGCCTCCTCGCAGCTGCGGGCAACCTCGGCCGCAGTCGGACCAATGAACAACCGGCCTCCGGTCATCCCTCTCCCCCCAATGTCCCTCCGCTAAGGCCTAACCACCCGACAGGCCAGCGCCTGCATGCCGCGCAGGGTGCCCGAACGAACCCTATCCGTGGGCACCGACAACCAGACCGCTGCGGAGCCCGGGCTGACCCGAAGTGTCGAGTGCGATCGTGACACGAACGCGGACATCTTCCCTCTCCACTGCGCCGGCCGACGGGCAAGGGACAACGCGGTTCTGCAGAGTCGACGCCAGTATCCTGCACTACTACCCGGCACGGATTTGCCGCAAGCTGCCAGTTCTAACTTCCTGGCTAACATCGCGTTAGGAAACGACACCACAGACTTCATAGAATGCCTGGTCAGGCTAAAGGCCCAGGCTGCGGGCGATGATTTCCTTCTGGATCTCGGTGGTGCCGCCGAAGATCGCCATGACTGCCCTTGGGTCAATGCCACTTACCGTAAATTGATCATGCTGCGGCTTCGTGTATGCGCAGGTTGACGAGTTTTATGGCGGGCGGTCCGGCGTGGCGGGTTCCCTTGTCGCCGGCTCGCTTGACGCGGTAGGAGTTGTGGCGGGCCCGCTTGATGGCCCTGGGGTAGGTCCGGTGGCGGCGTTGCGGGTTGAGGTCTTGCTTGCGGGTGATGGCGGCCTTGATCGCGTCGCGCAGGTGTTGTTCCTGCTCAGGGGGGAAAGGCCGGGCCGATGGCCCGGCGGGTGAGGCGGACGGTGCGGGTGAAGCTGACCCGGTCGGGGTCGATGTCGGCCTCGGTGGCGGCCTGGCAGATCAGCGCGCTGATCGCGTGGTGGGCCAGCAGGTAGCCGTAGATTTCCTGGCGGACCATGTCCGGGCTGCGTGAGCGCAGCACCCGGCCCGGGCCGCGCAGGTGCGTCTTGAGCTGGGAGTTTCCGGTTTCATGTTCCCAGCGTTCGTGATATGCGCCTGCCAGGGCGGCAGCGGGAGCCTGCCGCGGATCGGCGATCGTGGTGATCAGCGCGATCAGCTCGCCCTTGCCGTCGCCGTCCCGGTCGGGTACCTCGTACTCGATCACCCGGACATGCCTGGCCTTGCCGGGGTCCAGGTCGCCGCCGACGCGGGCCGCCTCGATGAGCCGGTCCCGGGCCTTGCCGGTAATCGCCGGGCTGACCAGCACGGACCGGTAGGAGCCGTCCGGCAGCAGGTCCAGCACCGGCAGCCGCAGATCGGACTTGACCCGCCACAGCAGCGCCGCGCCGGAATCCGCGGCCGCGCACCAGTCCGCCCAGTTATAGAAATTGCGGTCCGCGATCAGCAGCCAGTCATCTGCCAGCCGCGCATACAGCTTGCGGGCCAGCGACTGCTCTCCGGCGCCCTTGCCGGCGGTGCCGCCGATCCCGGCGTCCACCACGGCATGGGAGGCGCACTCGCTGACCGTCACGACCCGGACCTTCGGGAACGCCGACCGCTCGCCGCCGGACCCGGCATACCCGAATGCAGCGGCGTTGCCCGGCGTGTCCGGAGCGTCCCATTCGAACCCGTCGATGCTCATCAGCCGCCACGGCCCCAGGAACGCACCCCGGGTCAGCTGATCGGCCACCGGGACCGCGACCTGGGCGAAGATGTCCCGCAGCGGCTCAAAGCCCAGCCGGTCGCGCGCCCGGGTGATCCCGCCCGACGCCGGCGGGCCCCAGCGGGCGTCCCAGCAACCCCACGAGCTCAGCGTCCCGGCCAGCCGGGCCGCGACCTCCCCATAGTCATCCTCGGCGAACAGCGCCATCGCCATCGCGAAATACACCATCACGTGCGGCGGAAGCTTCCCGTCCGACCGCTTCGCGCTGCGGCCTGCCGCCGCTACCGCGTCGTCGATGACATCGCGCGGGACCGACGACGCGAGTACCCCGAGCGAGACCTGGTCCGTCCACCGGCTGCCGGCAGCCACCTCAGCATTCTGCGTCACAAGCCGGGATCATCCCAGCCCCGTGCCAGCGCCGACGGTAACACCGCAAACAAGATCAACTTACGGTAAGTGGCATTGGCCCTTGGGTCGGTCGACGCTCGCGTCGGCAGAGAGTTCTTGCCGTTCATAAAGAAGATCTGGCCGGTGAGCAGGTCGCTGTCCAGGGCAGCCCTCGCCGGAAAGCAGAGTCTCCTCTGATGGATCGCCCGTGAGCCATTCCAGCACTCAAGCCGTTATTACTTCCAGTTAGAGCGCCCGTATCCCTGGAGGTCCGATGACGGGGCCGTATCACTACAAGAGAGCCGAGGAGATCCTCGCTGAAGTCGAGGCTGCAGACGCCGTGCCCGCCGGGACAGAGACGGCCCTGGCGATCCGAGCCCAGGTGCATGCCCTTCTCGCGCTAGCCGCCGCCACCGCGATCGACCCCGGCGGCTTGCAGAGGCATGAGTGGCACGACGTCGCAGGGCATATCTACGCAGGCACCGAGTGACCGGGCAATTTGCCCAGCCGGAACCGCAGCCCGGGTTCTTCAACTCGGTGAGCAGCGCGGCCGCGCACGGGCGGCGCTGCCACGGGATCGACCACGACTTGTCGACGTCGAAGAAAGTTTGGTCAGCATCCCGGGCGCAGATCCGCCATGAGCGCGGAAGCAGACCGACACGGCTAACACCACCACACCGGGCTTGGGTGCGCCCGGGCGGCGACAGCAAGAGCTGTACCCCGCCCAGGACAGCTATCTACCGGGCCAAGCGCGGCAACATACCCGGGGATGACCACGGTCACTTCGCCGTCCGCGAAGACTGCCTTCGGCGTCCTCCGTCACCAGTCGTGAGCCTGTTCGGCGCTGCAGATTCCCCTTGCGCGATCGCATTGTCGGCGTCGACCTCGCCGAGCACGGCGCGCAGGCAGGCATCAAAGCTCATCGGCAACCAGTCTCGGCGTCGGTGTAGTCGATCAGCGCAATCCATACCGGGCAAAGGCAGCGCACGCACGTTAAAACGCCGCCAACCAGGCGGCGATGGGAGTCGTGGCCCGGACGAGGCGAACCGGGCCGCAAGCACTACGCCGGGCGCCTGCCAGGGCCGCGAGGCACCGGCCCGCAGTCCTGCCAGGGCATCTCGCCCGGCTTTCCCGCGGGCTCGCTTTTATCTCACGCTGGTATATCACGCTGATATTGGATTGCCTCGCCCGCCACCTTAACGTCGCTTTCGCGAGGTTCTCGGATAGAGGGAAGGAAGTGACCGCATTGACGGCCGATTCACGCCCCGGCGATCGAGACAGGGCGGCTTTGACCGCTTACCCGGCGATCGCGCAGTCGCTTGCCGCCGGCGCGGAACCCGGATTCCCCGGCCCTGCAACCCGCGACAGCGACTCGATCCACGACGCCTGTATCCCTCTGGTCCCGCACCGAAAATGACCCTGACGCCGGCCTCATTCCCTCTTCCGAGAACGGTTTCCCTAAGCCCCCGAAGGCGAAATTCCCGTGATACCAATTCCTGAGCACCCAGACGGAGATCACTTGACAACACCGGAAATCCGGCCATCAATTCCCGGGCCGACCGCCAGCCAGGAACCGGCCCCTCGCCGCTGGTTCCGCGCGGCGACCGACTGGTTTCGCGCTGCGACCCCAGGCAGGGAGGACGACCATGCCCCCAGGATGCTCGCCGGACAGGGCCCGGGCAGGCGAGGCAACCGCGCTGCCCGGGCCGCCATGCTGGCGATCGCGGACCAACTCTGGGCCCGGGTCCAGGCCGCCGAGAAAGACGCCCAGGCAGCACACGATCACTACGAGGCGTTCGGAGTCCTCGACCCGACCACGGAGGGATCGGAGGAATACGAGCAGGCCCGCCGTTCTGCCGACCGGGCATGGGTCTGCGCGGAACAAGCGCGGCACGAACTCGACGCCTTCCTCCACCCGGCCCGGTACGCCAAGAAAGGCTACCGGGCCGAGGCCCTCGACAAATTCCGCCTACGGGTCGAGGCAGCCGAACCCGCAAACCGATCCGGCCTGACGAACATCAGACGCGGCGAGGCAGCAGGCCCCCGCCCAGCCCCCGAAGCTGACACGCCCGCCACCCCCAAGGCAGCACCCAGTCACGCCCGGCCGCTCACCCACGCCGAACTCTATGACACCCTCGCCAGCGAAACTGACAAGTCCTTCGAAGAAGACTTCCACCGCGACGTGGAATCCGACCGGACAATCGACCGCGAACCGGAGCCCGGATAGCCCAGGCCAGACCCGAGCCGACGACCTCCGACCCGCAGTCACAGATCCGGGCCGAAGCGAGCCAGCTATACTCGGTTCATGGACGATGTCCTGATTGGCGTTCCTAATCCAAGCATTGGGGAATCAGCCGTCATGCGCTGGCAAATGGACGGAGCATCCTCGGGACTTCGTGAGTGTTCCAAAATAGGGTGCGTTTACGGCGTGTCCGGCCGCCCGCATTGTGGTACTCCGTAGCCCCAAATCGGTATCAGGAGAGTCACACCGACGCCCGCTGAGACGGTGCTATTCTTGAGCAAGCGGCTGGCTTTCGGCTGCTTGGCTGCCTGCTGGGCAGCGAGCTGATCCCTCTCGTCAGGAGCATCCGGGCCAACGTCTGGGGGCTGCCGTCAGGTGAATGCCACCCGATCCTTGGCGGGGCGGTCAAGGGGGCGCGACAATCCTGTACGGGTCATTAGGGGTAGAGACAGCCAACGGCCAGCTGCTGCGATCCTCGTAGCAAAGAGCTGCCGGTTAGACAGGGGCGGCGAGTGAGCCGGAGCCCGCCGCCTTTCTGCCTGTCTCGGTGTCTCCGTCAGCGCGATCCGTGGCATGATCGACGGCACCGCGCAAGCCGCAAACACAACTTTTCGAAGTTCTCCCACGCAAGAGCATCGAACGGCAACTCCTGCTTGAGACTGACCACGGGCGGATCCATCTCTTGCTGGACTACGAGCGTGTACAAGCGTGGAACCCCCGGGCCGTCAGCCTGGAGAGAAGAAGACAGGATCGGCACCGAGCCTTTCTCTTGTGCCCCTGTGCAGTTCCGCGGCTCGAAGCCGCCGGGTTCTCTACGACGTTTCCCTGGCTTCGCCCGCCGAGTCCCCCGATCGGCGGACGGCGCCTCGTTAGGCTTCCCTCCAGCGCCTGTATCACCCGGGTCGCCACTCTTGTGGTGCTGCATGACCCTAATCATTCCTCCGAAGTGGAGGCACCTGCCCGCGGTGTGCGTCAAGTCTGGAGGAGCATCATACACACAGCTGCGGCCGGGGCGGCCTGATCCCCGTAAGACCTGGACCGCCGGGTCGCCGCTGTCGCCTTGCTGCGACGCAGGAGTACGGGTCGCTCGGTGATGGCCGACGTGGCTAGGTGTTCCCGCCTGGCCAGGTATTACGAGGCCTGACGTGGCCGAGTGGCTGGGCGACCGTGGCCCTTGGCAGCCGGTTCGGCTACTCGACCATCCCAGACAAGCCACCCGAGCGCCGGAACGGCTGAACATATCTTTCTTATGCGGAGAGCCGCGTGCTGGGAGAGTCGGTGAGCTGGAGTACTGCCGGAAGCTCCAGAATCGCCAGGATCTCGTCGGCATCGTCGAGGCCGGAGGCTATGACCCTTAGGATGTGCACGGCGTACGGAGCGGAAAGCGCCGCGAACTCGTCTATGTGCGACTGCGGTGCAGTCTCCAGCCCGAGGAAGGAGACGGCTAGGTGGGCGTGCTCGCGGAGCCACTGGGCCATGGACACAACCACTGCGAGTGGCTCCGTCCGGTACGCCTCGTCGAGTTCCCAGGCCGTGACACGCAATCGCTGGTTCACAAAGTCAACAGCGTCGGGTGCGATCTCGGCGGGGTCCATGCCGAACACGACCGCGATCGGCCGCGCGTCGTAGACCTCGCCACCTAGAAGCAGGCACAGGAGGTTGACGATGGCCGACTTGAATGCATCTTCGCCGGACTCGCCGATGCGCCACGCGCCTTCGTGCGCGTTGCGCCGAAGCTTGTCGATGATTCGGCGGATCGGCAGCGGAACATCCTCGATTGCGGTAGCTATGCCGCAGGCGATCTCCTCAAGATGTTCGAACGCCGCATCGGCCGACTCCTCTGTCTCGAAGTCGAGCCGCAACTCAGGGCAGCCGACCTCCGCGATGCCGATTCCGCGTAGAAGAGCACCGCGCAGGCGGCGGCAGGCGTATCCGTGAGCTGCAAGCCGGAGCGCCGCAGCGTCTGCGTCGCGCCCCCGGCCTGGCCCGGCCAGTTCAGCCAGCGCTTGGCAGTGGGCGATTTGTTCGCCAAAAGGACGCTGCTCATCGGCTCCTAGACCCTCAAGGGCCCAGCCCTCCAGACGCCGAGGGGAGACGTCCGCCCCGGCGGTCGCGAGGGTCGCGCTAATCCTGATGGCAAGCTGGGAAGTTCTGCGCACCCCGCCAGGGTACGCGGCCTGCGACTTCGCCATCGCCGGAAAATACGGTACGCGGGCCGTACCGGGATTCGAAGCTGACCACATAGTGCCTAGGTGCATCATGCCTGCATAACCGGTACCAAGGCCGGAAAGCAGCTAGGAGCATCCATGCGCGGCGACCACCTCGTCGTTGATCGAGGACTGTACCGGCATCACGCCATCGACCGCGGCGACGGCACCGTAGTCCACTTCGCCGCACCCCTCGGGGACAAGATTGCGGCCTCCGTCCGCGTCGACTCCTTCGAGGACTTTGCCAGCGGCGGAATCGTCTGGGTCCGGTTCTATGGGCAGCGCCTCGACCGGGAGGAAGCAGCCTGCCGTGCAGAGTCGATGATCGGGACGACCGGATACCATCTGGTCTCCAATAACTGCGAGCACCTTGCCTCATGGTGCGCCACCGGCAGCGCCGAGAGCCGACAGGTCGAGCGGGTCACCGCCGGAGGCGCCATGACAGCGGCCGCCATTGTGACCAGCATCGGCTGCGCGGAAGTACTCGCTGCCCTAGGATCGGTCAGCGGGCTGAGCGGTCCAGGCGTGATGTCGGCCCTCGCCACAGTCGGCGGCCTTGCCGGAGGTGGCGCCGTCCAGGGTCTGTATCTTCTCGGGCTCGTCCCCGGCCTGTTGGGCGCCACAGCTGTCGTGTACGCCGCGCGTGACAAGCCGCACCTGACCAACGAGGAACGCTGTGCCCGCACCGCTGCGCGTTACGCCGCGGCGGTCGGCGGGATCGCAACCGGAATAGCCGGGCTCCATATCGTAAGCGCGGCGGGTGTCGTGGTCGGCCTGAGCGGCCCAGGCATCGCCTCCGGACTGGCCTCCATCGGGGGCCTCGCCGGAGGTGGCATGGTCGTCGGTGCCAGCCTGCTTGCCGCTGCACCGGCGCTCGCCGCAGGCCTGCTCGGCTGGCTCGCATATCGGGCGGCGATCTGGTGGATGACTGGCCCGGGTCAACCCGGACCCATTACGCCAACTGCCCTGTGATGATGCTTATGACCACCGTAAAGCCGAGGCCGATTACGCGAAGGGTGCGCCTGACCGGAGTGCTCCTACCCGCCTTTCCGTGACCCGCTGCGCCTGCGGCCTTTACGTGAGGGGAAGGCCGCAGCTGCCAAGATGGAAGGACTACGGTCGCGCCTAGCGATTTGCGAGGGCCTCCAGCTAGGAAGCCTTGGGCTGTCCAGAGATCAGACGGTCGAGCGAGCGCCCCCGACCAGAGCCATTCGCAGTTAGCTCTGAGCCGTCTGGTCCGTTGCCCACCCCGCCATCCAGGCCAGAACACGCGAAAGCCGTCGTCCCGCGTCCGAGTGTCCTTTGCCATTGGATCTGAGCCAGGGGCAGGCCGTTGACCTGGGTGGCTCAGTTTCAGCGGCAAGGATTTCCGGGCTTTCCGGCGTTCGTCTGCCATCGGATCTGAGCCATTTCTTCGTGGGCTGGCTGGCTTTGGTGCTTCAGGACGCGGCGTGGCTGGCGCTGTTTTCCCGGAGGCTGCGTGCGGCGAGCCAGACGACGTCGGGGTATATGGCGATCTCGACGATGGCGTGGCCGCGGCTGTCGTCTGGCCGGCCGGGCCTGCTGCCGAGCACGTCGGCCAGGGCCTGGTCCCAGGTGCCGGGGGCGAGTTGTTGCATGCGCTGCCGCTGGCCGGGGATCCAGGTGCCGTCGCGCAGGGCCTGGTAGATGGCGCGGGTGGCGGCGCTGATGGTGGCCTCGACGTCGTGCCACGAGTGGTGGTGCAGCTGGGCGTGGTGGCGGCGCTGCGCGCCGAGGATCTCCGGGAACGGGCTGACGTCGAGCTGGCCGGCGTGGGTGCGGGCCGACGGGCCGGTCCAAAGCCGGTGGCGGCGGCAGACGGTCAGGTGCGGCGGCAGCCGGCAGGCGACCGGCCCGGCGATGCCGCGGCGGGCCGTGCAGCGGCGGCAGGCTGGGCGCAGCAGCCGGCGGAAACCCTCGGGGTCGCGCAGGTGAAGGCCGACGTCGTCCCAGTAGAGGCGGGCGATCCGGGGTAGCGGCTGGCCGGCTGCGGCCGCCAGGCGTTCCTGCCGGTGCTGCTTGCGGCGGCCGGGGTCGTGCACGACCGTCGCGGGGTCGTCCAGGGCGCCGGTGAGCTCGAGCAGTTCCAGGTGGTTGGCGTCCGCGAGCCGGACGATGTAGTCCAGGTAGTACTCGCCGGGGACCGGGGTGACGGTGCGCGGCAGCGGCCGTGGCGGCAGCGTCCTGGCCCAGTCGGTGAACAGGTCCAGGCCGGCGGGGTTGAGGGTCACCGGGTGCTGCTGGCGCGCCTTGTGGCCGACTCGGCGGCGTGATCGATGCGCACCGCCTCGAGCAGCGGGCGGGTGATTTCTTCCTGGCCGCTCAGGATGGCGCGGATCGCCGCGCCGCGGACCAGGTGAGTCAGGCTGCCGATCATGCCGCCGGTCCGCTGGTGCAGGTACCTGGCCTGGCCGGGCAGCGTGCCGGGCTCATGGCGGTGCAGCCGCAGGGTGGCTTCCAGCGCCGCGATCAGCTGAACCCATTCCTCCCGGTAGGGGAACGCCCCGGTGCAGATCAGCTCGCACCGCCCGGCGAGCTGGCGGCCTCGGGTGCCGGTGAACACCCCGCACCGCTCGACGTCGATCCCGGCGTAAATAAAGGTCGCGGGCAGGTGCTCGGTGAAGTACTTCAGGTGATCCGACAGGTCCTCCCCGGCCGGGGTGCCGTGATTAAGGTTGTGGATCTCATCGACCAGCACCAGGTCGGCGCGGGCATCGACCAGGACCTGGCAGACCGCATCGGCGATGTCCGTGACGTTGGCCCGGGTCCGCAGCGGCAGGCCGAGGAACCGGGCGAATTCCATGGCCAGCTTGCGCGGCGATCCCTTGGGCGGGCAGGTGACGTAGACCACCGGGATCCGGTCCCGCCCGGCCGGGAACCGGGCTCGGACCCGCAGCTCGTGCAGCCGGCCGAGCTGCTTGATGCTGGTCGTCTTGCCGGTGGCCGCATCCCCGGACACGATCAGCCCGCGGCGGGCGCCGATCTCCCGCTGATTCATCAGCACCAGCAGCTGCCCCTCGCTGGTGATCTCGGCGATCGCGGAGGTGGTCACCACGACCAGCTCGGCATGATGCGCGATCCGGGCCTCGTCGTAGTCCCGCCGGTCCCGCTCGCCCAGCGCCTCCCACTGCTCACGGGGCATCAGGGCCAGCTCGGAGGGATCGGCGCTGATGAAACTGCGCCAGCCCTCCAGCGTGGCCGCCGGAGCCCGGCGGTTCTCCAGCAGGCCAGCGTCGGCTACCACCATTTCTCGGCCTCCTTGCGCGCGTCGAACAACGGCAACGGGATCACCTGCCCCGGCGGCGTCTCGCTTTCGGTCTCGGCCGGCTGCCCGAGCGCCTGCTCAGCCCGGCCATCGGCGGCCGGGTCCTCGTCGTTGCCGCCCAGGCGGGGCCACGCAGGGGTAGCGGTGGCTGCGGCGCGTCCGGCGACCCGCCGTGAACGCGGTGACCGAGTGCGGGCTGCTGCCTGGTCCCGCTGAGATGCTGCCGGCTCGCCCGGTCTGGGTCCCTGGCCCGCGCGGTCGAGCAGGTCTGCGGCTGCCGCGGCGATCTCGGCTTCGGTGGCGGGGTCGCTGCCGCGGGCGGCCAGCAGCTCCCGGGCGTGGTTCCAGGCCTGCTCGCCGAACGGCACTGGGGCCGTGCGCAGGTGTTTCCAGTTCGCGGTCAGCCAGCCGCCGTGGTGGTGGTTGCGGATCCAGATCCGGGAGATGTCGTAGGGGTCGTAACGGACCTCCCACCGGCCGTTTTGCGCGTCGATCCCGGAATGCTGGCGCCGGTAGGGGTTGAGTTCGCTACTGTCGTAGGTCCGCAAGCCGATCTTGATGCCGTAGGAGTTGATCACCCGCCAGGCGGCCGGGAGCAGCTCGATGTAATCCGCCGGGCTGAGCGGGACCGGCACGTAGCCGGCCAGGTCGATCAAGGCGGCGTAACGCTCGTTGGGGGTCAGCGCTCGGCCCGGGGTCAGCGGGTCGCGCAGCCCGTCGTGCGGGCGGTTCTGCCAGACCGCTTTACCGACCGTACTTCTGAGTGTCCGTGTCGTTCTCCTGAGCCTGGCTGCCGGGCGTCCTAGACTCCTTTACCGACCTGGTCCGGGGCGTCGTCCATGTGAGGGGTCGGCACCAGGAGGACAGATGACACGGCGGCTGGTCGTCGGGGACCTGCGGGTCCAGCGGCTCGAGCGGAGGAACGGGCTGCGGTCGTGGACGATCGTGTGGCCCGAGGGAACGGTCCACGAGGAGGCCGACCGGTTCCTGCGCGTCCACGACGGGTCGGGCACGCAGAGGACCTACGCGTACTACCTGGTCGACCACCTGCGGTGGCTCGATCGCGAGTGCCTCGCGTTCGAGGGCGTCCGGCTGCGGGACCTGGAGCGTTACATGGGCGTCGTCGGCGCCGACGTGCGGATGCCGCTCGGCGAGCCGTGGCGGGAGGGCAGGCGGCCCTACGGGCGGGCGGCGCTGTCGACGGCCGCAGCCTGCCTGAAGGGCTTCTACCTGCACCAGGCGTCCCTCGGGATCAACACCGAGCTGGGCGAGAAGCTCGACCGGACGAGGCTGCCGACCCGGGCGGACCGGCGGCGGGCGCTGCTGGGGCACGTGAAGACGGAGATGCCTGCGAACCCGCTGGCTCCGAAGGGACGCTACCGCCGTCACCCGAAGATGCTCCCGGACGGCGCACGGGAGTCGATGACCGAGGCGGTGAACTCGGCGAGGGACCGGCTGATCGTGTCCTGGCTGGCCGACGGGGGCCTGCGGATCGGCGAGCTTTGCGGCCTGCACCTGGTGGACCTGCACCTGCGGCAGGACGCGGCCTGCGGGGAGTGCCGG
>Ga0335075_10002203_pt1 | contig 31524 bp, 22 predicted proteins | sample Lox_Sample_24_FD_206723 | JGI IMG/M metagenome (GOLD analysis project Ga0335075, IMG submission 206723) | Soil microbial communities from Loxahatchee National Wildlife Refuge, Florida, United States - Lox_Sample_2.4 | ecosystem: Environmental > Terrestrial > Soil > Wetlands | place: USA...
AGTTTTCAACGGCCTCTTCTCCACTACACGCCTCGCCAAACCCCTTTGGCCCATATTCCCCAGCAAATAGCCCACGCACTCTCAAATACTCGGCAAAAATCATTCCGAACTGACGAACTTGGGCTAGGTCACCGAAGGTTGTGAGCAGGGTAAGTTGCCGCTTCGTGAACAATTGATGATGCTTTTTAATTCCGTAGTTTTGCACTCGGAATCCGACCGCCTCTTTGGGCAAATCTGTTTCAGGCACTCCCTCTGGCGCTGCTTCTTTAGCAGCCATTTCTTGGGTGGCATCCGGCGACAGATAAACCCGCCCGCTTGGTCCTTCAGCCACCACTCCCATTAGTCGCGTGCCCATTCGGCCTGCTCTGCCTTCCGCTCGGATGTAGTCCAAAGTGATCGGGCTACGAGTCAGAATGCAAATAGCGCCATTTCGACTGATAGTCCCGGTGGGTGGTGTTACTGAACCATTCCGAATCTCAAAATGATACGTCATGGCATTCAGGTTCAATACAGGTTCTGCCCAAGCCTGCTTCCCAGACTTTGACGAAAGTTGGAATTTGCTGACCAATGGGACATGCGCCCCTTTTGCAACGGGGTTGGGGCTGGCTACTGTGCGAGCCCATACCCAGGCGATGACGGTCGCTTCCCCGCCGCCATGTTCCTTTGGCAGCTTCACTTTTGGATACGATTGCCCGATTCGTTTCTCAGCTTCAGCACGCATCCATTCACCGTAATAGCGGATGTCCTCCGCCAGTCCGGTCGCGTTTTTCCACGAACCGGATCTGCCGAGCTTTTTCTTCGCCTCCGGGTTTACCGGCGGTTTACCCGCAAATTTCGGCGGGATTTCAATGAGTGCCTTGTTGATAAGCACTGACACGGGATTCAAATCGCTCGCGTGCGCCTCGAGTCCCAGCCGCTGCGCTTCCAGCGGAATCGAGCCGCCGCCACAGAAAGGGTCATAAATCGGTGGCAGATTGCTGTTGCACGAACGCATGATCTCGGCGCGAGCGGCATTAAGCACGCGCTCGTTGTTCGAGTTCTCCCACTTCACGAGTTCGCGAATGATTTCAAACAACCGTTCCCGTTCAATCTCCGCGATAATGTCCTCCAGTTTCGGCTCCGGTCCTGGCGGCGGCGCGGAAATGCCGCCTGCCTTTGCCTTTTCCAGCACCGCCGTCATTTCATTCCACAATTTTTTGCGCGCTTTGAATTCCTTTTCCGCCGCCCGCACCTTCGCGGAATCTTTCTTTAAATCCGCGACGTATTCCGAGGGATCATCCACCAGCGATGCAAGCAGAACAGCGCGACACGCCGCAAGAGGTTTTCTGGACCACCATAAGTGCAACGTGGAGGGATGGCCGTGTCGGATGGATTTCTCTTTTGCCGCCTCTTTGTTGATGGCTTCCAGCGGCAGCGCAACCTCAATGAGTTTCTTTTTGTAGGTCATTCGACAAAACTTTTTAACGGGAAATCCGTCTGGCAGCCAGCACCTCGCCATTCGCATCAATAAGACGAACCGAGATAGAGCCGTCAGGCCAATGCAGCCGCTGCCATTTGCTGCCCGGCGGAACAATTTTAGATACCCACGATGGCCACCTCATCAAGGCCTCTTCGTCAATTGCAACCTCGTCCGTGATTCGAGGGTGAGGTCCAAGAATTGGAATGAAAGCGATTTTTTGGAATTGAGCCGCCTGCTCACCCGCAAGCAATAGTGCCCCGGGACGGTACCCGAGCTTTTTGGCTGAGGATTTAAGCCGTCTTAAAAGCTTTTGATCGGACGTATTTCGTCTCTGTTTATTTCTCTGAATCACGTGTCTCTCTTTCATTCGAGCGGAACAATGCGCCTCGGCTAGTCGCCTTTAATCTTTTCCAGGCAGGCTGTGGCAACCAAAAATCGCTCCAATATGTTGTCCGCCGCGCCGTCACCAAACCGGACATATCTCGGGATCTCTTTTGCGTTTGTTGTGGTGGAGGTATGGCTTGCTGTCACGCCAATCCAGGCGTTTTACAGCCGCAACGAGGTCTAAGTACAATTGCTTCAATTCTGGCGCGTTGAATGGTTTCATGCTTAATGTTTCTTTGGCGTATCACGGTTTTTGTTAACAGAGCAACCGACTACGTCACCCCTACGGGGTTTTTCACGTTTTTGTGTTGTTTTCTACAGATATGGCACCCCTACGGGGTTCAATGGTCTGCCCGGCTTTCCCTATTAATTCCGACAGCTTAAAATTCACACTGGCTGTTCCAAATTCCGGTTCCTGCGAAAATGCCTGTCGCAGGTAGATTGGAGTTTCGGCGACACCCGATGATACAAAGACAATGGCCAGAATGAAAGCGTCGGGACGATTCAAACTCGTCAGGATTTCGTTTTTGGTTACGGTAACCGTCGGTGCGCCCTTAACGCGGCCTTTGACTTCGATGAAGCGAAGGCGCTCTGTCTTTGGATCACGGCTTTCAATATCGTAACCGCGATTTTCGGCGCTGATGTCGCGTGGTTCGAAGCCTTGCTCGCGTTCGAATTTCATGACCCTTTCCATCGCGAGCCTTTCAACTTCGCTGTCCGGCGCACCATAAGGCGGCGGCGTTTCCCGCAAAACGCTTGATTCGCCGGCGCGCGCAAACCAGCTTGCGGGCACAATCAATGCGCCGCCCAAAACATTCGGGGGCCGTGCGACGATAGATTTCTCCTGCTCTAATTCGGTCATTCGCTTTTTCAGACGGTCGGCAAGGTCGTCGGCAGCGCGGCGAGCATTTGCGGAATTGAGGTTTGAGCGATTTTTGCCGGCCTCTTCCTGCACTTTGAGAACGTTGGCGCGATGGTCCCAATAATTGATTTCGGACGTCAGCCGTGTTTTGACCTGTTGCATGACTTTTTGAATGTAGTGCTCGCGGCGGGCGCGGACTTCTTCAAGATGTGGCGGAACAATCTTTTGGATGGCAAAGCCAAGCGCGCGTTGTTCCAGGTTTTGACTCAGCCACGGTTCATCGAGCAGCGGCTGGACGGCATCAAGTTGCTCCGGGGTAGCCGGCGTATAATCCAGGTATGGCGCATAACCGCCGGCGATCAGCCGTCCGGAGCTTGTGATTTCCACGAATTGAAGCTGGCGCGAAATCGTGAGCGGATTCTTTTTGGAATCCTTCCGGCCATCCGTGATCGAGTGTTCCAGATAAAACAGTATGCGCGGTTCCGTCACCGTATCATTCGTGTCCACCAGCACGGCTCCCTGGCGCAAAGCATCGCGGTGTCTTTCCAGAACAAGATCAATGGTTGCGTCCAGCAATGGATGGCCCGGGGCGATGAGCGCGGCGGGCGGCTTGTCGGGAACGCGAATATCCTCCTTGTGAAAGGTCACGCGCTCGTAAGCGTTTAACACCGGCGCGCGCGTTCCAATGATTCGGTCGCGCAGCCGAATTTCCGACGGGACACGGCGAATCTCGAAGCGGCGCGGTTCGCGCCTGTGAAGCTGGCCGCCAATCTGTTTGAAGGCGGCTTCGAAAAATGAGCCGATGTAGTGCGGCTGAAGTTTCCGAGCCTGGGCCCGGTCCATCTGGTCGCGGATTTCGCGCACGCGCGAAGGCGAGAGCGTTTCATGAGCAAGGTAACGGTCTTCAATCAGGCCGCGCAAATGTTCGACGTCCAACTCTTTGTCAATTACCCGGTCGAGCCTTGCTTTAACTTCCGGCTTGTTGCCTTCCCGGATGGCTTCAATCAGCAATTCACGCAACGAGCGGTCCTTGAACATTTTGCCGAGCACATCGAACACCGCCCCGCCCAATGCTTTTCGTTGTTCGGAAAGTTTTTCAAAAAGCCGGTAAAGGACGTGGCCCTCGCGGGTTTCAATCGCGACAAGATTCCACAGATGGCAACGCTCAGCCTGCCCAATGCGGTGGATGCGTCCGAACCTTTGTTCGATGCGGTTCGGGTTCCAGGGCAGATCGTAATTCACCATGAGATGGGCGCGACGATGAAGATTGATCCCCTCACTGGCGGCATCCGTGGCCACGAGAATCAAGACTTCCGGATCCTGCTCAAATGCCTCCTGAATCTGACGGCGGCGTTCACGCGGCGTTTGGCCATGAATCGTGACAATATGATTCGGGTTGCCCAAAAGCAGTCCTAGTTTTTCAACCAAATAGTTCAGCGTGTCACGGTGTTCCGTAAATATGACCAGCTTTCGACGGTTTTTGTTGGCGTCGAACATCTCGGGGTTCTCAAGGATTCCCTCAGAAAGTTCCTTCCATTTAGTGTCGTTGCCGGAACGCTTGAGTTTGGCGGCCTCGGCTTCCAATGAGCGCAAGGTGCGGATTTCTTCCTCGAGTTCAGAAATTGTCGAAGCGGCCGTTGCCTGATCGACGATTTGTTGTTCCGCAGTTTCAAGCTCCTGCTCCGGCGCGTCTTCAAGGTCGTCAATATCTTCGTCCTCAAGGTCCGGACTCTGGCTCAAGTGCTCAGACGCAGCAGCCCCGCGTCGCAGAAGCTTTTCCTCGCGCAGCCGATCTTCAAGGCGTTCGCGCCGGCGGCGAAGCGATTGGAAGATTGCCTCTGGAGACGATGCCAGGCGGCGTTGCAGAATTGTTAACGCAAAGCCGACCGTGCCGCGCCGCTTCTCATTTTCCAGATCATCCGCCCGATTGAATTCTTCGCACACATAGTCAGTGACCTTTTTATAAAGAGCCGCTTCGTCGGGGGACAGCTTGTAGGGAACGGTATATGCGAACCGGTCGGGGAAAAGCGGCTTGCCTTCCATCGTGACCAGTTGCTCCTTTACCATGCGCCGCATGATGTCGTTTGCATCAATGGTGTGGGCCGCGTCGCGTGGTTTGCCTTCAAAGCGGTCCCCGTCCAGTAAAGACAAAAATATGTGGAAGTCCTGCTCTTTGCCGTTGTGTGGTGTCGCCGTCAGCAAAAGCAGTTGGCGTGTGTGTTCAGTGAGACGCCGGCCGAGCTTGAACCGTTTGGTGTATTTAATCTCAGAGCCGAAATAAGTGGCGGACATTTTGTGAGCCTCGTCCACCACAACCAAATCCCAATCCGCGGCTACCAACTTGTCTTGAACGTCCTCATTCCGGCTTAATTTATCGAGACGGCAAAGGCAAAGGTTGTGTTCCTGAAACCAGTTGCCGGTGCGAGCAGCCTGCAGCCCTTCGTTTGTCAGAATATCGAATTGGAGATTGAACTTTTGGTCCAGCTCGTCCTGCCATTGCTCCACGAGGCCGCCGGGAGCGATGATGAGGCACCGCGCCACATCGCCGCGAATGATCAATTCCTTGATGAGCAAGCCGGCCATAATTGTCTTACCCGCGCCAGGATCATCGGCAAGTAAAAAGCGCAAAGGCTGCCGATTCAACATCGTTTCGTAAACGGCAGTAATTTGGTGCGGCAGCGGTTGGACGTCCGACGTGTTAACGGCTATGAGCGGGTCAAAGAGAAATGCCAAACTCAGCCGCTGTGCTTCAGAAGCCAGCCGAAACAAATGTCCGTCGGCGGTAAAACTCAATGGTCGGGCCTGTTTAACAAGTTCAAGATTTTGCTCCTGGTCCCGAAAAAGCAATTGCGTATTGGCTTTTCCCTCGCCGTCAACATAGGTGATTTCAAGCGCCTGATCGCCGAACAATTGGGCGTGCTTAATCGTGACCGCTGATCCGGACGCGATACCCCGGACCAGGCTGTTCACTTTTATGTCTTCAAGTTTTAGCATGACGTTGTCTATTTCTGCTATGACTTTTACCACAACATTTTTAACTTGAAAATGCAAACGTTTGCATTACATATGACTTTATAGTCATGTTTAGTGCTATCGAGACGGCCGGGGGCTTTACGATTGAACGCCTCCGGACCTTTTGCAGAATTGCCGAAACCGGCTCCATTGTTGCCGCCGCAAAAGGCGATACAACGCGCCAAAGTCAGTTCAGCCGGCAGGTGAAGGAGTTGGAAGAGTTTTTCTGCACCCGCCTGCTCGAACGGTCCGGAAAATCGGTGCGGTTGACTGATTCTGGACGGAAGCTGGCGGTCCTGGCGCAAAGCTTCTTTCGCGCGGTGGAGGAAATGCGCGCGGCGGCATCAAAAGATGATGCCCTGCGCGTCGGCGCCGGCGAAAGCGTGCTGCGCTGGTTGATCGCTCCCCGGCTGCAGGAACTAAGGGGATTTGCGCCTGGTATGAGATTCGAGTTTCAGACGCAACGCACGGCCCAGCTCGTGGAGGGAATAAAAACCGGACGTCTGGATATGGCCGTCGTTCGAAAAGATGGAACAGACGATTCGCTCAACATTTTGCCGTGTGGTTTCATGAAATACATCCTTGTGGTTCCACGCGCACTGCTTCCCGGTCGAACAGCGGAGGGCATCCGGCTTCTTGCGAAAATTCCATTTGCCATGCCATCAGGTGATGGAGTCTTAACGAGAAGCATCCGCAGTCTCATGGATAGCGCCAAAATCACGATCGATATCCAAATGGAAGCGGAGAATGCCAGCCTGTTAATCGCCGCCATTGAAAATGCTGACTTTGCAGCCGTTGTGCCGGCGGCGGCCTGGGCCGATTTATCAAACGAACGCTTCGCTGTGGTTTCAATTGACGGTATCGAATCATTGACGAGAAGTTTGGTCCTCGCTTATTCACCCGAAGCCGCTGCAGTCCGTGAGAGTATCCGGCGCTTAGCGCCACGCATTTCTACGCTCATTCAAAACGCATTGTAGCTTGTCGGCCCGGATCGGTGACCGGCAAATCCGAAGAATCTGCCGTCGGTCCCAGGAGTGCCATAAATGAAAACGAGTTGATGAGAGCGTGAGCCGGCCTCGGTATGGATTGCCCCTACAGGGCAAGGGGAGTTTTGGGGGACGCTAACCGTGGGCGCTGCCCACGGCTGGTATGGTTTAGGCCGTTGGCCTATTGGATTGCCTTTCGTGCGGTTCGTGTATTTCGTGGTTACGGCAAAAACGAAATGAAAAAATTTCTGTCCCTAAATCCCCGCGCCAACATTGAGTTTTTTTGGGGTTCCAAATGTAGTTCTTGTACTGCGCCGTACATCTGAGAAATTCGAATCGTATCAAAGTCATGAATGAACCAGGAACCATTGAAACTCCCCATAGATCCCACGTAGGGCAGGCATCCTGCCTGCCGGTCAACGCGGCTTCCAGCCGCGTGTTCCCAACAACTTGCCGCGGCGAAGCATTGCGAAGCCAGGGTCCAAAAATCCACTCATCCATCTATCCAACAAACCGAATTGTCCCCACGTTCCCGCTTGATGGGGGACAATTCGCCGGAACCCGTTCAAAAACCCTTATTTTCCGCATTTCTTTTACGCCGATGGCTTTGGCGAGGCCGGCTTTTTCGGTGATTCGATGCATTTTTGCTGGAAAAACCGTGTCTAAATCTCATTTTTCTGATCATCAAAAGGGACAATTCCCCTTTCGCCAATGCCATCGTCCAATGATCCATTTATCCGGCTTTTGGATTCCCCCTACTGGTTTCGAGGACGAGGACGACGACGAGGACGATTCCCCTTTGCCCCAGGTTGTTCAGTCCTGGTACGTTCCCGTCCATTTGCCCTGGGCGAGGATATGGCCGTTCATGGCGTTGAGGAGGTCTTCCTTTTGGGCGCCGGAATCCAGGGACACGGTTGTGTCGAGCGCATAGACCTTGAAGATATAATGGTGAACCCGACCGGAAGGCGGGCAGGGGCCGTTGTAGCCGATGTTGCCGAAGCTGTTTTTGCCTTGTTTCGAGCCATCGGGCAGCGTCGCGGTTTTGGCGAGGTTTTCCGAAAGGCCGGTTGCCGTGGCCGGGACATTGAAAATGACCCAATGGGTGAAGATGCCCGAGGGCGCATCCGGGTCTTCAACGGTCAGGGCGATGCTTTTGGTTTGCGATGGGGCACCGCTCCATTTCAACGGCGGCGACATGTCCTGGCCGTGGCAGGTATATTTGTCGGGAATGGGCTGGCCGTCGGCAAACGCCTCGCTGCTCAACAGTAGTTTCGGCTGGTCCTGTGCCGTGGTTACCGTTTCGGCTTGGGCTTGGGCTGGGGCGTCGTGGTTTGAACATCCGGCGATTAAGAGGCAGGCGGCAAAAATGAAGGGTAGTGGCTTAGTCATGGGGATGAAGCTACGCCTCGAACGGCGAAGCTTCAAGTTCCGGTCGCATTCCTGGTGGAGAATGGCGCGCTGCGCCGTTCCCGCCCGTACAGCGGGCGGAATTTTCGTGGTCGTACGTCCGACGACACTCGATTGCGCCGCTATACGCGGCGCTACACGGCGCAGCGCGCCGTGTTCCATCACTGGAGTGGCAGGGCTTGCGCTTGTCTGTGTTCGGACGGCCAGCGGGTTTGGAAACCCGCGATACGGCAGGTTTGGAAACCTGCGCTACGTTAATTTTTAATTTTTAATTTTTTGTTCTTTGATACGCTGTAATAAATGCGACGACTGTTAGTTTTTGTGTGCCTGTCTCTCTCGCTCCCGACTATGGGCGCGGAGATTAAATTCAATTTTGGCGATTTTTTGGATAGCCGGGAGTTGACAAACGATTTCCAGAGCGCCCTGGCCGGCGGCGGCAGGCCCGGTGATTGGAAGATCGTTACCGATGAAATGCCGTCGGCCTTCACGTCGTTTTATGCGTCCAATTCCCCGGTGATGAATCACATTCCCGTCCTTGCCCAGGTGGATACGGACCCGACCGACGGACGTTTTCCGATGCTGGTTTACAGCAAGGAAAACTTTAAGGATTTTACGCTGAACACGCAGTTTAAAATCATCAGCGGCGTCGCGGAACAAATGGCCGGCGTGGTTTTCCATTACCAAAACGAATCGAATTTTTACGTCGTTCGTTACAGTGCGCTCGGTCACAACATTCGCTTTTACAAATACATTAATGGACAGTTTGTTGATCCGGCGACCGTCGATGTGAATATCACCCCCGGGGTATGGCATACCATGACGGTCCAATGCACGGGTAACCAAATTTACACCTGGCTGGACGGGCGAATGGTGATGCCTTTGACCTCCACCACGACTTTTGCATCCGGAAAAATCGGTTTTTGGACCATGTCCGATTCATTGACTCATTACGGGGATACCAGCATCGTTTACAGCCCGGAGATACCGATGGCGCAATTGCTGGTGCAAAATATCATGGACCAGAAGCCGCGCGGCGTCCTGGAACTGCGCATTTACACGCTGGATAAATCCGGCACGACGCGAATCATCGCCAGCAACTCGGCGTCGGAGTTGGGCAAGGTCGGCACAGACGCGGAGAAAGGCGCCATTAACAACGGCTCAATTTATTTTGGCCGCGGCCCGGGAACGGTCGCCGTCACCATGCCGTTGACCGATCGCAATGGCGACCCGGTGGCGGCTGTGCGCGTCGAGTTGAAATCGTTCCTGGGAGAGAGCCGGGACAACGCGCTCATGCGCGCGCGGATGATTGTCAACAAGATGCAGGAACAGGTCGGTTCGAGCGAGGACCTGGTGCAGTAACCCGGCGTCGCTCAGAAGCTATGCCGGGCAGTTGGGAGATCGGAGATGGGAGATCGAATATGTGGCAGCGCCACCGGCAATCTGAACATCAAACGTTCCGGAGCACGCTAAAGCGTGTACACCAAACGTTTGGGCGAATGGGAGAGCATGACAACGGGGCGACGATGGAAGATCGTGGGACCGTGAGAACGTGAGACTGGCGTTGCTCGCCGTACAATTCGTCAAAATATCGGCGGACAATTCTCCCTCTCCCAGCGGGAGCCCAGCGGGAGAGGGCCGGGGTGAGGGAGAGTCGTTCGGACGGGGACGTTCTATAATTTTCGCGTCCATTGAGCCCAGTCGTGTTCCCTCACCTCTGGTTCACGGTGAAGGATCACCCTCCCAAAAATGTTGCAACCCTGTTGCGGATTTGTTGCGGATTAAGCCGTTGATAATCAAGCGTGTAGCGGATGTTGCGGATTTTCACACCTCATATGCAAATACACTCTCACAGGAATCATTGTCATCGTGATCCCTTCGAAGCGTCAATCGCCATTTGAAAGTCCAACGACGTCCGAAAGCGGTGTCGCGCAGACTTGCCACCGCACTCCAAGACGCAAAGCGCGAAAGGTTGATGGTTCCAATGGATGCGAAAAAATTGAATGGGGGCTTCCCATGGACCAATAGAACGTCCCTGTCCGATGGTTGGAAAGTTTGTGCGGCGATTGGCGTTCGGACGTCCAGCCGATTCAGAAATATCGAATCTCGAACAGGCCGAGAGGAAGAAAATTTCTAATGTGGAAGTGAAGAAAGCAGGAAAAAGCCCTTCCAGGAAATTTCTTTATCCTTTTCCTGAATTCTTGTTTTCCTCATTGGTCTTAGTCCCCTTTGGTTGTCTACGGCACCGTAATAGCGTCGATTTCTCCGCCATCCATCATCGTGTAGAGTTCTCCGTCCGCGTCCTCGGCAAAGCTGGTGATGTTTTTGGGCTGTTGCAACAGGGTGCCTTCGGCGGTCACCTTGTGCGCGTTGTAGTCATAGCGCAGTCCCCAAATTGTCCCGAGCGTGTAGTCGCCGTAGATGTACACGCCGTTTAGCGACGGATATTTTTTTCCGCGATACACGTAGCCGCCAATGACGCATGTGCCGATGCTGTGGTCGGGGAAAATCGCCTGTGACAGCAAGTCCGGACGATGGGGATAATCAATCACGGGTTTGATGTACTGTGCCCCGGGCGGGCCGGGCTTAAAAGGATGGCCGCTTTCGTGGACGCTCCAGCCATAATTGCCGCCGTTGACGACAATATAGATTGCCTCCCACAGGTCCTGGCCTACGTCGCCGCACCAAAGGGCGCCAGTCTGGCGGTCGAAACTGTAACGCCAGGGATTTCGCAGGCCCAAAGCGAATATCTCCTTGTGCGCGCCCCGGAAATCCATGTCCGGTTCATTGTAATACGGATTGTCTGGTGGGAAGCCGTATTCCAATTGTTGGGCGTCAGCTCCCCATCCAACCCACGCGCGCGAGTGGACGTCAATGCGCAGCATTTTTGCCAGCAATGTTCCGGTATTTTGACCATTGCCAAACGGGTCATCGCCCAGTCCGCCGTCGCCCAGCCCCAGGTATAAGTAACCGTCCGGACCGAAACAGAGTTCGCCGCCCTTGTGATTCCAAAACGGCTGCAAAACTTCCATAATGATCTGTTCGGAGCCGATGTCAGCGGAATTGGGATCGCTCGCCGAAACTTTCATGCGGCTGACGACGCTCCGATAGGGAAACAACAGCGGTTGCCCGTGCCGCAGCCTGTCCATGTCCTGCTGTGAATTGACCTGTGTGTAATAGATATAAAACGTGCCGTTGGTTGCAAAACCGGGGCTGAACGCCATGCTGAGCAGGCCGTCCTCGTTTTCAAAATCCGGATGGCGCGCTTCGATATTCAAAAACTGTTTGGCATCGGAGCCGTCGGAGCCTTTTTTTACGATCAAAATCGTTCCCGGCTGATAGACGATGAACATGCGTCCTGAGCCATCCGGGGCTTCGCTCATCCAGACGGGACGCTGGCCGCCGTGTAATGCTGGAAAGACACGCTGGAGGGCGATGTGAGGGAGCGGGTCGGCAGAGGCGGAATTTTCGAGGACGAGGACGAGGACGAGGACGAGGACGATTGGAAGGAAAAAGGAAGAAGGAAAAAGGGCGGTTTGCACCGCGGCCATCGCATATTGCCGATTCGACGGATCTGACCGATCGGACGGATTGGGCGCGGCAAACGATTGAGAGCGCGTATTCAATTTGACCATAGACGGATTGAATTAAAACAGAGTTACCGGAATTTTCAAATCGCATCGCCCGTTGGTTATGTTAAATTATTCTGACAGGTGAAAGCGCTCATCGAAACCCGAAAAACGCGGCCGGAAAAAGTCTTTTTGGTCGGCGTGGAAGTCAAGTCGCGCAATGGCGCGGACGTGAGCGATTTGCTGGCTGAACTTGCGGAGCTGGCGCAAACCGCCGGCGCGCAGGTGGCCGGCCAGGGCATTCAAAAACTGGAAGCGCCGGCTCCGGCGACCTTTATCGGCAAAGGCAAAGCGGCCGAGTTTTCCGATTTCTGCCGGCGGCATGGCGTGGATACAGTGATTTTTGACGACGAACTGTCGCCCGCGCAAAGCCGCAATCTGGAAAAAATATTCAATTGCAAAATCCTCGACCGCACGTCGTTGATTTTGGACATTTTCGCGCAACGCGCCCGCACGCGCGAAGGCAAACTGCAAATCGAACTGGCGCAATTGCAGCATTTGTTGCCGCGTCTGACGCGATTTTGGGGCCACTTGTCACGCCAGGCCGGCGGCATTGGCATGCGCGGCGGCGAGGGCGAATCGCAGCTCGAGGCCGACCGCCGCAAAGTCCAGGAGCGCATTGATACCATTTCCCGCGATCTCGACCTGGTCCGCCGCCGCCGCGCCACGCAGAGGGCCGGACGGCAGCGCAGCCAATGGCCGCTGGCTTCCATTGTGGGTTATACGAATGCCGGAAAATCCACCCTGTTGAACGCCCTTACCGGGGCGGATGTTCTGGCAAAAGATATCCTGTTCGCGACACTTGATCCGACGACGCGCCGGCTGAAATTGCCCGCCAACCAAAATGTCCTTCTCACGGACACGGTCGGTTTCATTCGCAAATTGCCGCACGGCCTTGTCGAGGCGTTCAAGGCCACGCTCGAAGAAGTGGTCCAGGCCGATTTGCTGTTGCACGTCGTGGACGTCAGCCATCCGCAGGCGTGGGAACAAATTGAAGCGGTCAACTCGGTGTTGAATGAAATTGGAGCCGTTGGCAAGCGGGCGATTATGGTATTCAACAAAATAGATTGCGCGGCGGACAACGGAGGCTGTTTAACGCGATTGCGGGAAAAGTACCCGCACTCGGTCGAAATATCGGCCAAAACCGGCGAAGGCGTTCCCCATTTGCTCGCCGAGATCGGCACGCAACTGCGGCCCAAACGCGAATTCCTGGAACTGAAAATTCCGCATGAACACGCGGATGTCATCGCGCGGCTGCATCAGGTGGGCCAGGTGGTGGAACGGCATTACAATGGGAAATCGGCGAAATTTAAGGCGCGCATTCCTCCGCATTTTCATAGTGAATTTGCGCGGTTTATTTGCGAATGACATCGTAGCGCAGGTTTCCAAACCTGCCGTATCGCCGATTTCCAAATCGGCAAGTCGTGCGACGTTGTGCGGTGCCGAGGTTTGAGAGAAGTCGTAATTTGTCGCGTTTGCCAGGCAACTCAGCAGATCAGGACGCACGGCGCTGGTTGTCAAATTGCACGGGCGTGCGCCTTCGTACGATCAGCGGGTTTGGAAACCCGCGATACAGCAGGTTTGGAAACCTGCGCTACGACGCGGTTTGGGGGGCTTCTGCGGCGATATACTCGATACCGCCGGTCCATTTGGCCACGGCGTTATAAACAACGGCGGAAATAATGCCCCCGATAAATCCCGCGACCGCGTAGATAACCGGGAAAACAATGGCCATTAAGCCGACGCCGAGGCCTCCGTGAAACAGGGCACCCAGCAGCAGAAATGGGACCATGATGAGCGATATGATGCCCATGGTCACGGCCTGCACTATTCCAAGTTGAAGAGGTGAAATATAAGTCAAACGTTTTTTCATAGGGATCCTTGGTTTTATGGTTTTTAAATTTCAGGGTTCAGTACAAGTGTTGCCGATGCAGCAGAATGCGTCAATGACTTGCCGTGGGAAAAATTGCCGGTATATTGCCCACGCCTAATCATTATGTCACAAACGGGCCGCCAATCATTAAACACGAGCAATGTCCTATGCGTCATTATGGGTGGCGGCCAGGGGACGCGGCTTTTCCCGCTGACCAAAGACCGCGCGAAGCCGGCTGTGCCACTGGCCGGCAAATACCGGCTCGTGGACATCCCGATTTCCAACTGCATTAATTCCGGTTTTCGGCGCATTTACGTGCTCACGCAGTTCAACTCGACGTCCCTGCACGGCCACATTTCCCGCACGTATAAATTCGATCATTTCACCAGCGGTTTCGTGGAAATTCTCGCCGCGCAACAGACCCTTACCAACACGTCCTGGTATGAAGGCACCGCTGATGCCGTCCGGAAGAATCTTCAACACTTCCTCAATCACGATTTCGATTATCTTCTGATCCTGAGCGGCGACCAATTGTATCGCATGGATTTCCGCGAGCTGATGTCCGAACACGTTAGCAACGATGCGGACATCACCGTCGCGACGATCCCGGTAGGCCGGACGGAGGCGCAATCCTTTGGCATCATGCAAATCAATGAAGACCAGATTATCCATCGCTTCGAAGAAAAGCCAAAGGACCCCGCCGTGCTCGATTCGCTGCATCTGCCGGCCGAATGGCTCCATAAACTGGGTGTCAAGGATGGCGGCGAGAAGTTTCTCGCCTCGATGGGCATTTACGTTTTCAACCGCGAGCTTATCCAGGAATTGCTCGATAATCCGCTGTCCGACTTTGGCAAGCACATCATTCCCCGGGCGATCGGCACGCGTCGCGTTTGCTCCTACATTTTTCAGGGTTACTGGGAAGACATTGGCACCATCCGCAACTTTTTCGAGGCCAACCTGGATTTGGTCAATGAGCTTCCGCGGTTCAACTTCTTCGATATGAGCGCGCCGATTTTTTCGCGCCCGCGCTATCTTCCGGGCTCAAAAATCAACGGCGCGGAAATCGAGCACGCGGTGGTGACGGACGGTTGCATCATCAATTCGGCCAAGATCAAAAACACCATTGTTGGGCTGCGGACATTTGTGGGCGCCGGCACGCAAATGAATCGGGTGATTCTTCTGGGTTGCGATTTTTATGAATCGGTGGAATCGATTGGGCAGCACGAAACCGAAGGCAAGCCCCGCATCGGCATTGGTGAAAATTGCCGGATTGAAAACGCCATCATTGATAAAAACGCCCGCATCGGAAACAACGTCACGATTTCGCCCGCCGGAAAGCCTGATCACGTGGACCATGAATTGTATTTCATCCGAGATGGCATTGTCATTATTCCTAAGAACGCGATTATTCCGCATGGGACGATCATTTAGGATTGCGGATTGACCGGAATCTGGATTGGTGGATTATTGGATAAGTGGATTGTTGGGGCGCGCTCGCTTTCCGCCTTCGCGGGGCGCTTCGACGACAATTTGCGGTTTGCAGGGCACTCTTGCAACCGCTGACCTCATGCGGCATATTTAGAGCATGAGCACAGGTGTTCTATCCGTTCCGTTGGTGCCTGATTTTGTTGGGCGTGTCCAGGACCGCTTGCTCCATGATTTTGCCACAGTTGTGCACCATTGGAGCGAGTCTGTGACTACGCTTACGCGATGGGAAGACGAACATTTGTTGGATAAGCCCACGCCCGAACTCCTGGCACAGCATAAGGCTGCATTGGAAAAGCTGATTCGATTTGGAAAGTTCATTGCGTTGAGCACAGAGCAACTGGAGTTTCCCGACCGGGAATTGGCAAAAATAGTCTCAGCCACTCAGTCATGTTTCCGCGATAAGCTGGCCATGTGGCACGGCCCGAAAATGAGCCGGGACGAATCCGAAAAAATCCTTGCCGCCTGTTTTCCGGAATGAGTCCGGAACTGGAACGAATTCTGGAGGCGCTTTGGGAACGAGACACTTGCGAACCCGAGTCGCGTCCGAAATGGGACGCCACACTCCGACGGTTGGTGGATGATAATAGTTGGGAATCCGAATTTTGCTATGCGTTTCATTTTGGTAAGTAGAGGCAAAGACTTCTGCGATGTTCTTCGGTGGCAATTTCGTTCTCATCCCGAAGTTGAGATTGTCTGCGGACGATTCGAGGATTTGCCGGCGTTTGATTGTGTTATTACTGCCGGAAATTCGTTTGGGTTGATGGACGCGGGGATGGATTTAGCGATCGTTCGCTATTTTGGGCGCCACGTTATGGAGCAGATTCAGAAGCGGATTCTTGAGGATTATCTTGGGGAACAGCCCGTCGGCACGTGCATTATCGTGCCAACCGGCCATCCATCGCATCCATTTGTGGCGCATTGTCCCACAATGCGGGTGCCGATGAATATCCAGGGGACAGACCACGTTTATCTTGCGCTCTGGGCAGCGCTTACGGCTGTCCATCGTCACAATCGTTCCGAACCGGCGAACGGGGAACACGCTAAAGCGTGGACACCAAACGCGGCGAAGATAAATTCAATCGCTTGCCCTGGACTTGGAACCGGAACCGGCGGCATGGAGGCAGTTGAAGCATCTCTCCAACTGCGTCTGGCGTACGAACATTTTTGCCGCCCGCCGGCTTACCTCAATCCCTCCGTGGCACAGGACCGTCATGAGAAGGTTTACTACGGAGGCCGGTGGGGATTTATGCACCCGCGCGCATCGGGGGCTTAATTGCAAGGGACCTGAAGCATCGAACATCGAACGCCCAACATCGAACGAAAGAACCTGACGCCGTGGCGTAGGTATTCAAATTGGCAGTCGCGCGACCAGGAACGATCAGCAGATCAGGAACGCACTGGGCTAGTACTCAAATTCGACGGGCGCAGGACATCGCACGATCAGCGGGTTTGGAAACCCGCGATACGGCAGGTTTGGAAACCTGCGCTACGGTTCATGGCCGGCCATTTTGCCTTTTACTTTTTACTTTCATCAGCGATCTGTTGCCTCTTTAAAACGAATTGCGCCAGCTCATCGTAATCGGCGCGAAACTTCGGATTGTCCGAGAAGGCCAGCCTGTATAACGCGCCGCCGCCCTCGTACCAGGCCATCGCCGCGCCGTCGTGGACGCCATAACGTGTGAACGCGTCCAGATACGCGTGAAATCGCGGCTCGTAAACGGATGAATCGGTGATCATGCGCGGATCAAATTCGATTTCCAGACCCATCCCGTGAGCGCGGGCGAAGTTGCAGGCGTTTTGTAACCGGGTTGGCGACAGGCCCGGGTGAAAAAAGAAATTCGGCTGAAGATACGCCTCATCGAATCCAAATGATTTCCAGTCGCCCAATGGCGTGTTGACGTGGTAACTGGGAATCCAAAAGAATTCCTTGCCGCGCGCATGGACGGCCTGCGCCAAATCCGGGAAAATGTCTTTGGTGCTGGACGATTCTTCAGCGACCCAATAGAACCCGGCCAGGTCCAATTCCTTTGGCGCGAGTTCCTTCCACCGTTGCAATGCAAGGTCGAGATACCACGCGCACGCGGCAAGGCGGTCTGCTTTATTGTGGAAATCAAGGGAGCGGCCGTCCAAATCGCCCCAATCCGTCTGGCCCGGTTCCGGCACCGGCAAGGTCAGGACCACCTGACGCCGGCGCACGGGTTCGCCGATGCGACCGACCGCTGACTCGACCGTTCTCTCGAGATTGGCGATGCCATCGTTATTCGCAAAATTTCGCTGCAATAACCAGGCCCACTGGGTTTGGTTTGCGTGCTTGAGGTTGGAGTACTGCTCGTAGGTGTGGCCGCGGCCGTCCTGAAATTCGATAAACAGGAATCCGTCAAAGAGCCATTGCTCTTTTCCCGTTTGCGGGTCCTGGTAGGTGACGTAAGGCGCAAAGCGACTCACTGTCCATCGTGGACGCTGGAAACCGCCCTGGTAAATGAGCATCAGGTCCGTGGGTTTCGAGGGGTCTGATTGCGATAGCGGAAAATAATCGGCGCGTGAGGCTAATGTTAAAAATAGAAGTGTTAGACCAAGGAAAAATCTTTTCATAGTTGCGTCGAAGGAGATTTTTTCGGCGTTAATAGGCAGAGATAAACAGTGCTCTTTTTGGTTAACAGACTGGGGCATTGTATTTAACAAACCGCAAATCAAAAAACAAAAATTGCAGGACGCACGCGATTTCTCACGAACACTTTGATGATCCTCAGATCATGCATGATCTGGCGGGTACGCCGTGTGAGGACAAACGGCCTACAAGGCGAACGAATCGTTGCGAGTCCCGGCGCACGTGTCTGGACGCGCCCGGATGACGCCGCTATCAGGAATCGGTCCACTTCGAAGCATCAATGGCGGTTTGAAAGTCCAACGACGTGCGAAAGCGGTGTCGCGCGGACTTGCCACCGCACTCCAGGACGCGAAGCGAGTTCTCACGAATCTGCTCCGTTCCAGACGGTTCAGGACGTTGTACCGCCCCGCGATACGGGGATTTCATCGCAGGATTCCAGCTAAACAGTTAGCATTCAAGGATGTAGCGGCATTATCGGCTTTTGCGCCATTTTCCAACCATAACCATTAGGGCCACATCAGAACTCCCTTTATAGGCCTGAATATGACTGATTTGTGGCGAAATCAGGCATTAAAGCTGCTTAATCTACGGATTCATTGGTTATGGAAGGAAATCAGCAGCAGGCGCCGGCATCCGATCCCATACTTTTGCAGAAAGCAAACCGCAATGGCGATGGGACTTCGGACGTCCATGACCTCGCCGCGATCAACGCGAAACTCGTCCGGGAAAACGCGGAGCTCGCGAGCGAGCGCAATTTGCTTCGAACGATAGTTGATAACCTGCCGGACTGCATCTATGCCAAGGACATCAACGGGAAGAAAACGTTTGCGAACCCGGCGGACTTGAAAAACCTTCGCTGCAAAACCGAGGCGGAGGCGATTGGGAAAAGTGACTTTGATTTCTTTCCCCGGGAGACCGCCGAGAAATTCTGGGCCGACGACCAAAAAGTGATCCGGGGGTATCCTGTCATCAACCGGGAGGAATATTTTCCGGACGAGCAGGGCCGCAAACTCTGGCTTTTGACCACCAAGCTGCCTTTGCGCGATACGAATGGCGGGATCATCGGCTTGATCGGCATTGGGCGGGACATTACCCGGCTAAAGCAGATGCAAATCGAACTGGCGTACGAAGATGATTTGTTCCGGACGTTGCTGGAAAATTCGCCGACCCGCATCTTTTTCAAGGACATCCACTCCCGCTTCGTGCGCTTCAGCAACTCAAAGGCGCAGGGCACATTTGAAACCATGCGCAACGCCTGGTGGGCAGATCATCCCGATGCCCCGCCAAATGCCTGTCCCTCTCACCTGGCTGACATTCAAACTTTTTCCAAATGGTTGATCGGCAAGACCGACTTCGATACCTACCCGGAAGCCATCGCTCGCGCCGCCCACGCAGACGAGCAGGAAATCATGAGCACGGGACAGGCTATCGCCAATAAACTTGAGAAATTTGAGCTGGCAGACGGCCGGATTGTGTGGTGGCTCGTAACCAAACTGCCCTGGCGCGACAAGAATGGGAACGTTATCGGCACCTACGGGGCGTCGCAGGACGTTACGCCGCTCAAGCAAGCCGAAGAATCGCTGCGCAAATCCAGCGCTCAACTTGAGCGCAGCAACCGCGAACTGCAGGATTTCGCCTACGTTGCGTCGCACGATTTGCAGGAGCCGTTGCGGAAAATCGTTGTCTTCGGCGAACGGCTCCAGGAAAAGGCCGGTGACCGGTTGGAACCTGAAACGCTGGATTATTTGCAGCGCATGCGAAAAGCGGCCTCGCGCATGCAAACACTTATCAACGACCTTTTGGCCTTTTCGCGAGTGACGACCAAGGCCCAGCCGTTTTCGAAGGTGAACCTGGCGCAAACGGCGCGCGAGGTGATCGAGGACCTCGAAGCCCGGATTGAAATGACCAAAGGCCGCGTCGAGCAGGGCGAGTTGCCCACCATTGACGCCGAGCCGCTGCAGATGCGCCAACTGCTGCAAAATCTCCTCGGCAACGCCCTTAAGTTTCGCCGTCCTGACGTCCCGCCGGTCGTCAAAATCGAAGCGAGAGTTTTTTCCGGAGATTTGCCTCAAGCGCCCCCGGATACCGCAAATCAGAATTGGTGCGAACTGACAGTGAGCGACAATGGCATTGGCTTTGATGAAAAGTATCTGGACCGGATTTTCAACGTTTTCCAGCGGCTGCACACGCGCAACGAATACGAAGGAACCGGGATGGGGCTTGCCATCGCCCGCAAAATTGTTGTGCTGCATGGCGGAATCATCACTGCTCGAAGCACTCCCGGCCAGGGCGCGGCTTTTATCGCGACGCTCCCTGTCTCGCATCCAAAATCAAATCCCAACGGACATAACCTATGAAAAAGGAAGGAAAAATGATCACGATTTTGCTGGCCGACGACGACCCGGACGACCGCAAACTCACGCGGGATGCCTTTATCGAAAATCGCCTGGCCAACGACTTTCACGCTGTCGAGGACGGCGAGGAACTGCTGGATTATTTGCATCGGCGCGGCCAATACGAATCGATGCGCGGCGACCCGCTGCCGGGGCTGATTTTGCTGGATTTGAACATGCCGCGGAAAGATGGGCGCGAGGCGTTGAAGGAAATCAAAGCCGACCCGGAACTGCGCCGCATTCCTGTTGTCGTGCTGACCACGTCCAAAGCCGAGGAAGACATCGTGCGCACCTATGACCTGGGCGTGAATTCCTATGTGACCAAGCCTGTGACGTTCAAATCGCTCGTTGAGCTGATCAGGGTTCTGGGACGCTATTGGTTCGAGGTTGTCGAACTGCCGCCGGATGAAAACTGAGTGGTATGCAAGCCCAGCCCGTAAAAGTCCTGCTGGTGGACGATGATGAAGACGACTATCTCATCACTCGCGATTTGATTTCTCAAATCCGCGAACCGCGCCACCAGCTCGATTGGGTTGATAATTATGACGAAGGTCTGGCGGCCCTCGGGCGCGGCCAGCACCAGCTTTGCCTGCTGGACTATCGACTCGGCGAGCGCACGGGCCTCGAATTATTGCGCGAAATCCGGGCGGTCAAGGTTTGTCCTCCCATCATTCTGCTCACCGGACAAGGCGACCAGGAAATTGACGTGGAATCGATGAAAGCCGGGGCGTCGGATTATTTGATCAAAAGCCGTCTTTCTGCTGACACACTTGAACGCGCCATCCGCTACGCGATCGAGCGGCGCCGTTCGCAGGATTCCCTGCGCCAGGAACGCGATTTCGTCAGGCACATCATGGAAACCAGTCCGTCGGGAATCGTCGTGACCGACTGCGCCGGAAAAATTACGTTTGCCAACCGGCGCGCCGGGGAGCTATTGCGCCTGCCCCAAAATCTTTTGCAATCTTCGAATGTCCTAAACTGGCGCGCTGCCGACCTCGGCGGGAATGCGCTGCCCGGTCGAGCGTCCTTGCTTAAAGATGTCCTGGCTTCGGGCAAACCGGCGATGGACATCTGCCACGTGATTGAATTTCCGGATGACCAGCGCATTGTCCTGTCCACGAATGCGACCGCGCTTTGCAGGCCTGAGGGCAAGGTTGAGGGCATGATCGTGACGCTTGAGGACGTGACCCAGCGGCTGGCGCTGGAAATCCAATTGCGGCAGTCCCAAAAAATGGATGCGCTGGGCCAGATGGCCGCAGGTGTCGCGCATGACATCAACAATATCCTCACGGTCATCCAGGGGCATGCGGGCCTGCTCTTGAATGGCGCGCCCCCTGATTCGAGCGCCGCCAAGTCGGCTTCCCAAATCGTTGCGGCATCCGAGCGGGCGGCTGGGTTCATCCGGCATTTGCTCTCGTTCAGCCGAAAGCAAATTTACCGAACCAAAATCCTCGATTTGAACGCTCTCCTGCACAACCTGGAATCTCTCCTGCCCCGCATGCTTGGCGGCCATATCACGCTCGAAACCAGCTATTTTCCTCAAATGCCTCATATCGCGGCGGATACGGCCCTGGTCGAGCAAATCGTGATGAACCTGGCCATCAACGCCCGCGATGCCATGCCCAGGGGCGGCAGACTGCGCATTGAAACCTCGGTCGTTGATTTGGATTACCTGTCGGCACAGCGCCATCCCGATGGCCGTCCCGGACGGTTCATTTGCCTGGCGGTCGCCGACAACGGCTGCGGAATGGAACCGGCGTTGGTGCAGCGGATTTTCGAGCCGTTCTTTACGACCAAAGAAATGGGGAAGGGGACCGGCCTGGGCCTGGCCACCGTTTATGGAGTGGTCAAACAATACCAGGGCTGGATTGAAGTCCAAAGCGAGGTCGGCGTTGGCTCGACTTTCAAAATTTTTCTACCTGCGTCCGAGCAAATCGCGGCGGCGGCCACGGACACGGCGACTCTGCCCGAGAACCTCCAGGGCGCCAGGGAAACCGTGCTGCTGGCGGAGGATGAAAGCGCATTGCTGGAACTGATGCAGTACGTCCTGGGCCAGTATAATTACAATATTTTGACGGCCTCGTGCGCGGCCCAGGCGTTGCAGGTTTGGGAGGCGAACCAGGGACGGGTGGACCTCCTGCTGACTGACGTTGTCATGCCTGGGGGAATGTCGGGCCGCGAACTGGCGGCGGAATTGAAGAAGCGAAAGCCCGATCTGAAAGTGATTTTAACCAGCGGTTTCAATGCGGGAATGATGGCCAGGGAACCGAGCACGGGAGAAACCACATTTCTGCCAAAACCGTATTTGCCGGATGCGGCGGCCAAACTTATTCGCGAGACACTGGACGCGGAAGCGGGGTGCCGCGTGGCGAATTGAGGAACTGGCATTTACCGAAGCCAGAAAACATCGAACATCGAACATCGAACATCGAACGCCGAACATCGAATGAAAGCCCTTATCGGCCGTCATCCCGTTTTCGTCCGTGCGGGTCGCCAAAACCCAACAGGGCGAATGCCCAGAGGGAAATCAGGATGAATACGAGGCCAAAAGGAGAAGTGTTTTTGTCAGCCGCCGGAGTAACGGGATTCGTAATACACATCCAGCCGTCCAGAAAAATGAGGCTTAGATAGGCCAGCGCGATGCAAACGCCCTTGATTCGCATATTTTGCGGGTTCCCGGTGGCAACAACCAGGAATATCGCGGGCAGGGCGATGTATAAAAATAATGTGCCGGCGTTCATATTATTTGGCACAGCGATCGAATCGGCGGACACGGCGTCCGAGAGAATTCTTCAGGCTGTGTGAGTAACAGTAGCGCGTTTTTCGCGCTTGTCAATGGAGCGAGCGGCTTACGTGCCATCTCGTGCACATTTTTTGTGTATAGGCGTGGAAACCGGAAACGAACGGCGGTTTTGAGCGAAAAGTACGTTTTTATTGGGGAATTTGGTGAAAACATCCAGAGAGGCTGAAACGAGGGGCATGGATCCGTCATCGCTAAAGCTACGCCGGGCAAGCCAAAACCCCGTGAATATCGGTTGTCGCTTGCGACTCAAGGTGCTGGAGAAAAAGAAGCCGGAACAGGCTGAACAGCGGCAAATGTTGGCCGAGGTGGCCGAGTCGTTCAGCGCGCAACCTAGTGGCGAGGTTTCATTTAAACGCGCAGAACATCCGGCGCTCGAAGGTCTGCTCCCCATGAACCGTCGGAAACGTCGAACATCGAACATCGAACGCCGAACATCGAGTACAAGGTAGAAAAATGGCGGGAGTGGCGGGGCTCGAACCCGTAACCTCTGCCGTGACAGGGCAGCGCTCTAACCAATTGAGCTACACCCCCGCGAAGGGGAAACTCAACATAAAAAATCCTTCGTTGTGGGTCAAGTGGGAAACGAACCCAAAATGCATGCATTTCAAACAGCCTTTGTACGTTTTAACGCGGTGCCTGGTGCGTCAAGCATAGGGCTGCGCCCTGTGCAGCGCAAACTTCCAAGTCTGCTGTATCGCGGGTTTCCAAACCCGCTGGCCGAACGACGTCGTGCGGCGGGCATGTCTATTTACGATGTACGACATCGTACGATCTGCCGATTTGGAAATCGGCGATACGGCAGGTTCGGAAACCTGCGCTACGCCGTCCCTGCCCGTAAAGGGGTGCGTGAGGGCACGCGGCCTACAATCAGTTTGGCAGGAGAAGTTAAAAAAGGTTTACATCGTTTACATCGTTGGAATTAAACGACTTAAGTGTTTACAAATGGTTTACAAATCATTTACACACTGCTTACACACGTTTACATCGTTGAATGCCAATGGCTTAGAGCAGGTTTGTCCCGACGGACTAAAAACCACTGACGCAAAACGCATCTTTTTGAAGCTCGGCGAGGCATGACGTCGTACGACCAGCGGGTTTGGAAACCCGCGATACAGCAGGTTTGGAAACCTGCGCTACGGTTTGGGCGGCTGTTTGGTCAGCGCTACGAGGGTTTTTATTTTTGCGTCTGCGGCGGCGTCGCGCACTTTCACGATCTTGCCCCAGGGCGATTTTTCGTCGGCGTTTATTTCCAGCACCAGGTTCGGATTTTTGGCTGCGGCGGCTTTCAACTGGTCTTTCAACTGCTCAAAAGTCACGGGCATTCTGTTCACGAAATAAACGCCGTTGGTGTCAATGCTCACAATGAAGGGCGGCTTTTCGGTCGCGCCGGATTTTTGTCCTTGTGTGGATTCGGGCAACTGGAGTTTCAGGCCGTTCTGCTGTTTAAACGTGGTTGTGACGAGCAAAAAAATGACCAGGACGATCAGCACGTCAATGAGCGCGACAATGATGACGGCCGGGGTCGTGCGGCGTTTGCGGACGTAAAAATGCATGGTTAACGGCTGTTAACGGATTGGCCCGCGTATTGGCGCCGGACGAATGCGTCGCACAATGCCTCCATTTCCGCGGCCAGGACCTCGACCTTTTTGCTGTAATAGCTCCAGGCGATGAGGGACGGAATGGCAATGAGCAGGCCGAACAGGGTGGCCCGTAGGATTAACGCGATGCCGGCGGCGAGTTTGCCGGCGTCGTTCAGGCCGGTTTGGCCGACGTCGCCGAACACGGTCATCATGCCGGCGATTGTCCCCACCAACCCGAGCAGCGGCGCGATGCCGACGATGATTTCCAGGACAACCAGGCCGCGTTCCAACAATACGATTTCGTGGCGTGCCGCCGTTTGGAGCGCCTCCACGTTGTCGGCCTTGGGCCATTCGAGTTGATTGCAGGCCATCAGGATCAGGCGTCCGAGCGGCGAAGGTTTCTGCCGGCAGGCGGCGCGCAGGGCCTCGACGTCCCCGGGCGTATCGCAACGGTCGAGAGCCTCGGCAATTTGCCGCGGCACGACTCTGCCCCAGCGCAATGCCCATGCGCGCTCCACGATGAAGGTCAGACCCACCAGCGAAGTTATCGCCAGCAAAATATAAATAACGTATTCCATAATTCTTTAAAATGGTGAAGGGAGAGCGGCGATTGGTCAATCCTGCTCAAAATTCCAGGATTGTTGTTAAATCGGGAGGCGTGTTGCGTATTACGTGTTGCGTCAAGTACGACATGACGATGTCCGCTCCTTTTCAATAGTAGTCAAATGTAAATTGGACGTCGGTATAATCACCGAGCTTCAGACGCATGTCCTCGCTCCAACGTTCATACGGCGCGCCGTCCAGCACCGCCTTTTCACAAACATAGCCGAGCAAATCGCCGACATTATTTTCGGCAAACCGCACTTGCGAGATGCTCCCGTCATAGTTAAGGCGAAACAGCAGCACTACCTTGCCCGTATGGTCCTGCGCAAACTGATGACTGTCGAGCAGGTTCCACCAGTTGTGGCAAACAGTTTCGATGAACCGTTCATCGTAGTCGCCAAAGCCGGTTACGGTGACATCCAACGAAGGCCGCGCCTTCCGTTGTGCGCCACCATCTTCCTTCATCGTCATGCCCGGAAAACGGGCCGCCAATTGCTGGTAGGCCTCTCTGAGCGTGCGCGGGCGGGGTTGTTCCTGCGGTTTCGGGGCGTCGTCCGGCTTGCCGAGGGTCAAATCGCCCTGACTTGTGGCGGGTTTGGCTTCGGCGTTGCCCTGTGACTGGCTGGCCTGTTGCGGGTCGGCGGCGGCCTGCGCTTTGGCAAGCTGCGCGCGGAGTTCGTCCTCGGTCTTGGGGACGTCGGTTTGGTGGCCGTTGAGTTGGGGATTTTCAGCGTTCTTCTTTTGGCTGTTGTCCGCGGCCACGGAATTATTATTTGAAACGTATTTCGGGTGGTGGGGTGCTTCGGCGGATGGCGTTTCTACCATCACAAATTCCACCGGTTCTTCATATCGTTGAACCAGGGTCACGGGCAGGCGTTTTGTGGCAAAGGGGAGCCGGGAGGTCCAGTGATGGTCCCGATTTAATTCATAGCCGCCCCAAATGAGAGCGTGAATTAACAAGGAAATCGCCAGGGCGAGCACAATGCGCTCGCCCTCAAAACGACCCGGTCTGAGTGAACCCAGTTTATCGCCGGTTCCGGACATCCAGCTAATTTGCCGCAGAAATCGTGCCTGGGCAACTCTTACGTGGTGTGCCATTTGTGTGACACCGGGATATTCAGCGATTGGGGCACTTCCCGTGGCCCAATAGAACATACTCGTCCGAACGACTCTCCCTCACCCCGGCCCTCTCCCGCTGGGAGAGGGAGAATAGTCGTCCGGTGGTCTGACATTGCGAAGAATCGCCTCGGTTCAGGATAGTTTGGGCAGAGCGGCAGCTCTGCCCTACCACCAGCATTTGTGTTACTTTGTGGGCCGGGAACGCGTCCATTAGATTAGCTTTGACGCCATCGTGCGCGGGTATTAAAAAGTCATATCATGTTTTCATTGAAACGTCTTTGGGCTGTCCCACGGCTCTCCTCTGTGTCTTTTTTCCGGTTTATCACTCATGTAAAAATGTGGACCCGTGGCGCTGAATACCAAACATCGAACATCGAACATCGAACGCCGAACATCGAATGCCCGGAGACATGCTTCCGACGTCGCTTAGAAGCTATGGCGGACAAGAAAGCGTGGACACCAAACGAGTTCGTCGTTACCCTCACGGTCGCGGCTCTGTTCATAGCCTTCGCCGGCAGATCATTCGCTGGCGATACCAATGCGCTATACCTGGACCCAAATCAGCCTGTCGATGCCCGTGTGGACGATTTGCTTTCGCGGATGACTTTGGAAGAAAAGGTTTCAATGGTGCATGCGGATTCCGCGTTCTCGACGGCCGGGGTTCCGCGGCTGGGCATTCCGGAACGGTATTTTTCAGACGGGCCGCTGGGCGTGCGCGAAACGTTGGTGGGAGCAAATTACCAGCCGATTGGGTCGGCAAATGATTTTTCCACGGCGATGCCCGCGGGCATCTGTTTGGCCGCGACATGGGACACAAATATCGCCTATATGGAGGGCGAAACCATTGGCGAAGAAGCGCGCGCCCGACACAAAGACATTATGCTCGGGCCGGCCGTCAATATTTACCGCACCCCGCTCTGCGGAAGGAATTTTGAGTATTTTGGAGAGGACCCGTATTTGGCCGGGCAAATCGCGGTGGGCTACATTCACGGCGAGCAATCGCAGGATGTCGCTTCCTGCGTCAAACATTTCGCGCTGAATAACCAGGAGCATGAGCGCACTACCATAAATGTCGAAGCCGATGAGCGCGCGCTTCGGGAGATTTACCTGCCGGCGTTCAAGGCGGCGGTGCAGCAGGGCGGCGTCTGGTGTGTGATGGGTTCGTACAACCAGTTTCGGGGCCAGCATTGCTGCGAAAACGATTATTTGCTCAACCAGATATTGAAGGAGGAATGGGGATTCAAGGGGTTGGTGATGTCGGATTGGGGCGGGACGCATAATACCCGCGAGGCCGCGCTCAACGGCCTGGATATCGAAATGGGCGCCAGACACAATTACGACAACAGTTATTTGGCCCAGCCCTATCTCGATGGGTTGAAGAGCGGGGAATTTCCAATGGCAGGTTTGGATGACAAGGTTCGGCGAAATTTGCGTGTGATGTTTGCCACACATGTGCTCGACCCGGGCCGGACCAACGGCTCGCTGAATACCGTTGTTCATGAATTGAATTCACGCCGCGTCGCCGAGGAAGGAATTGTTTTGCTTAAAAACAAGCGCCACATCCTGCCGCTCAATACGGCCGGCATCAAAACCATTGCTGTCATCGGCGACAACGCCGTTCTGCCGCAGGACCATGGCGGCGGCAGTTCGCAAATTAAAAGTTTTTACGAAATTTCGCCATTGCAAGGCATCGTGAATCGTGCCGGAAAAGATGTGAACATTATTTTTTCCGAAGGTTACGAGCAAAATGGCGGCTCTAATCTGACAGACCGCGCTGTGGCCGCCGCCAAAGCCGCGGATGTGGTCATCTATGTCGGCGGATTGGTCCACGATCGCTACGATACTGAAGGCAAGGATCACCCGGATTATAAATTACCGTTCGGCCAGGATGAATTGATCCAAAAGATCGTCGCCGCAAATCCACGAACGGTCGTTGTCCTGCTGGGCACGCCGGCTGAAATGGACGCGTGGGTGGATCGCGTGCCGGCGGTGATGCAGGCATGGTATATGGGCATGGAAGGCGGGAATGCGCTCGCCGCGGTTTTGTTCGGCGACGTGAATCCGAGCGGCAAACTGCCCTGCACGATTGCCAAACGGCTGGAAGATTCGCCGGCGCACGCGATGGGCGCCTATCCCGGGACGAACGGCGTGGAGGTCTATAAAGAAGGTCTGCTGGTTGGTTATCGCTGGTTTGACACGAAGAAAATCGAACCGCAGTTCCCGTTCGGTTACGGACTGAGCTATACCACGTTTAAATACTCGAACCTGAAGCTGGTTCCTGGAAATGACTCCGGCCGTACCATCGTCACGGTGCAGTTTGATATTGAAAACACCGGCAGTGTCCCCGGCGCCGAAGTCGCCGAACTGTACGTCCATGAACGGAAACCTGATTTAATGCGGCCGGAAAAAGAGTTGAAAGGATTCAGGCGCGTATTCCTGCAGCCGGGAGAAAAGCAGACCGTGTCTATTCCTTTGGATGAGACGGCGTTTGCGTATTATGATCCGGCAAAGAAAAGCTGGGTAGCGCAGAAAGACCAATTCAGGATTCTTGTTGGGGGTTCGTCGCGGGATATTTATTTGAGGGGAAAATTTAATTTGCCGGAGACGTTGACGTTTAACTAAGACGTTGAAGCGTTGAAGCGGGGACGTGGTTGGGGGCGTTGGAAAGTATGGCGGTGGAACAGAACCTCGTTTAGGCACAATGAACAGAATATACAGAACTTTATTTAAAAAGAGGGCTTTGCGGAGCAACTCATGCGTTCGAGCGAACTCGGTGGGGACGTGCTGCCGCACGTATTGGCCGAGAGGCGGGACGCCCCAACCCGCTTCAACGCTTCAACGCTTCAACGCTTCAACGCTTCTTCTTTGCCTTTGCCTTTGCCTGCTGCTGGCGGGTTGCCAAACAACGGGAAAGCAAAGTGATCACGCTTCCGCACCCAAGCTCAATTCAACGCCCCAAGCCGTTCTCGACGTGATGCAACGCGTGGCGGATTGGCAATTGGCCAATCCCTCGAAACACAAGCCCACAGATTGGACCTGCGCCGCGGGCGATGATGGGTTCATGGCCCTGGCCGGCATTTCGGGCGATCCCAAATACCGCGATGCCATGCTTTCCATGGCCGAAACCAATGAATGGCAACTCGGCCCGCGCCGGTACCATGCCGATGACCAGGGCATTGGGCAAACTTATGCAGAACTCTATTTCCTTTACCGCGACCCGAAAATGATCGCGCCCATGCGCGCGAAGTTCGATTGGATTCTCAGCCATCCTTCCACCGTCACTAATTTGAATATCAAACAACCGAAGGGGCGGGCCTTGCAATTGTGGAGTTGGTGCGATTCGCTCTTTATGGCCCCGCCGTCGTGGGTGAGGCTGTATGCGGCCACGGGCGATGAGCGCTACATGGATTTCGGCGTCACGAACTGGTGGCGCACAACGGATTACCTTTACGATCCGAATGAGCATCTCTTTTATCGCGACAGCACCTACTTCAATAAACGTGAGGCAAACGGCCAAAAGGTTTTCTGGAGCCGCGGCAATGGCTGGGTGATAGGCGGCCTCGTGCGAATGTTGCAATACCTGCCGGCGAATCATCCGGACCGCCCGCGTTTTGAACAGTTGTTTAAAGACATGGCCGCGAAAATCGTGGCCGTCCAGCAACCGGACGGTCTTTGGCATTCGAGCCTGATCGATCCAGCGAGCTTTCCATCCGCAGAAACCAGCGGCTCGGGCTTTTTCACCTATGCGCTGGCGTGGGGTGTTAATCAGGGGCTGCTGGATCGCGCGACTTACGAACCGGCGGTCCAAAAAGCGTGGACGGGGCTTGTCGGCTGTGTGAATGCCGATGGGAAATTGACCCACGCCCAGCCGGTTGGCGCGGACCCCAAAAAATTTGATCCCAATGCCACTGAAGTTTATGCCGTTGGCGCGTTTTTGCTGGCGGGCAGCGAGGTTTATCGGATGGCGGTTTTTCAGGAAACCGATTTCTCCAACTCCATTAGACGTATCCAGCTCACTGTTACAAATCCTTCTGATTTTCGGCGTGATAGTGAAACGGTTGAATTGAATCATGATCTGCCGGCGGGCGATTCCTGGGCAGTCATGAACGGATTAACTTCAAGCATTTTGGATTCCCAGGCGTATTCTCCCGAATCTAATGCTTCGCCAACGCTGTTGTTCCAGGTTGATCTTGCGCCGCATGAAACCCGAACCTATTACGTTTTAGATGCTTCGACTTTGGCTGCCACACTGCCGCCTATCGTAAAAACCTTCGCCCGTTTTGTTCCCGAACGGCACGACGACTTCGCGTGGGAAAGCGACCGCATTGCGCATCGCATGTATGGACCGGCGCTGGAAACATGGCAGGCCGAACCGTTGACCAGCAGCGGCATTGACGTTTGGGTCAAACGCACGCGCGACCTCGTTGTGAATCAAATGTACGGAACAATGAAGTTTTTCAACACGAACGGTCCTTCGCAGGACGACTTTAAGGTAGGCAAAACACGCGGCTGCGGCGGGCTGGGAATCTGGAATGATGGGAAACTTCACGTTTCCGAAAATTATCGCACATGGAAAGTGATCACGACGGGGCCGATTCGTTCCGAATTTGAACTGACTTACGACGCATGGGACGCCGGGAATGGCCGAATGGTTTCTGAAACGAAACGCATCAGCATTGACGCCGGCTCGAATATCAGCCGCGTCCAAAGCACGTTCAGCAGCGATGATAAATCTCCGTTGGAACTCGGTATCGGCCTGGCTGAACGGCCCGGGGACAATGCTTTTGTTTCGGACGGGGCGCCCGAAGTTGATTCGTGGGAAAACAGCACCGCGAAGGGCCTCGTGGTGCAAAACCAAGGTGCCGGCTGGATGACCTACTGGCAGCCGCAGGATTTTGCAAAAGGCGTCATTGGCACGGCCCTCGTCTTGCCGGAAAACAGCATTGAAACCTTCACCAATGACAATCCAGACCTGCCAGAGTCAAAATTTGCCGCGCCCACGCACACGATGACGGAAGGGCAACCGGGATTGCGAAGCCTGTTGGCCATCGCGCCGGCGCAAATCGGCGTGCCGTTTGTGTATTACATCGGGGCCGGGTGGAGCGAGAGCGGCGATTTTCCGAATGCGGCATCATGGAACGATTATATTCGCCGATTCGTTGAACGCCGGGACCAGCCGTTGCAGGTTGAAATACGTTGAAGTGTTGAACCTCAAAAATGCGTGTCTATGGCCATGAGGCTAGTAAATTCGTTGATTCTACCGACCGAAAAGCCGTTTTTGGCTTGGTGTCAATAACCTCACTAAATGTGAACTTATTGAC
>Ga0335075_10002204_pt1 | contig 31524 bp, 26 predicted proteins | sample Lox_Sample_24_FD_206723 | JGI IMG/M metagenome (GOLD analysis project Ga0335075, IMG submission 206723) | Soil microbial communities from Loxahatchee National Wildlife Refuge, Florida, United States - Lox_Sample_2.4 | ecosystem: Environmental > Terrestrial > Soil > Wetlands | place: USA...
GAATCCGAGATGCCGGGATGGCGTTTCATTCTCCTCAACAATATAGCTTACGCAGATTCACTCACGGGTGACCCATCACTCTTACCGGAAGCCGACGCGTATTCCGAAGAAGTGTACCGAAACATTCCATGGGCAGATTTCGCCATGGGAACAAGAGGCACAGTACTTGTAGAGATGGAAAAATACGAAGACGGAATCCGCCTCTTAAAGGAATCTATCAAAAAGTCCGAGGAACCGCGTAGCAAAGCCTTGAATAATTGTCACCTGTCCATCGCCTATGCGCGGCTGGGCGATTACGAGCAGGCCGATAAATATCTCAAATTGGCCCGTCAAATGGATCCGCGCTGTTCTCTTCTGGAACGCGCAGCCGCAGAACTCCGAAAACGCCAGGCACAATAAGACCGTCTGGCGCGCTGAAAGCGCAATCCATTGTAGCCGAGGGCACTTGCCACGCCGCACATTGTGGTTCATTGTGCCAATGAACAATGAACCATCTACGCCGGAGGTTCATTGGAAGCGGCACATTCGGCCATGGCATAGATCGAATATTCTATCGAATCTCGTCGCAATAGAAGCCCGCGTCCGTCAGTGCGCGTCCGTGTTCGTCCGTAGGGCGCCACCTGTGCGCAGTCAAAGTTGACAACAGGGCCGACATTGTGTGACAATGCTGACATGAGTGAAATACTGAGCATCCGGCTGCCGGCCCGTGAAAAGGCGCAGTGGGAACAAGCTGCCGCGCAAGTGCGCGAATCGGTTGCCGAATACGTGCGCAAAGCCGTCCGCCAGCGAGCGCAGGCCGGGACCGTGTCGCCCTGGGATAAACACCTGGGTTCGGCCGATGTTACCGTTCCGGCTCCGACCAACGCCAATGTGCGCCGTGCGTATTCCCAACGCCGCCGTATCAAGCCATGATTTACATCGTGGATACTGGACCGCTGGTTTCGGCGCTGGCGCGCGAGGAACCGCAGTTCGGGCCATGGGCCAGGGACCTGCTGCGCCGCCTGCCCCAGCCTCTCTATACATGCGAAGCAGTGCTGACGGAAGCGGCGCATTTTCTTGGCAATGCGGATTCCGTTCTGGGGGCGGTGGCCGATGGCCTTTTGGTGTGTCCCTGGGATCTAACTGAACAGCACGCGCGAGTGCGAGAGTTGGTCCGCAAATATGCCGATCAGCCGATGGACCTGGCCGATGCGTGCCTGGTGACCATGAGCGAGCAGTGGTGGGACTGCAAGGTGGTAACAGTGGATGCCTCGGATTTCAAGGTGTACCGGCGGCGCGGTCGCCACGCCATTCCCCTGCTAACGCCGGAGGATCTATAGAGATAGGGATCAATCAATGCAGTCGCAGAGCGACGACCGGATAGTAGCCAGACACGGAGTGTCTGGAAACGTATCAAATAATATGTCTCGTCCCGGCAGGGACGATAGGACCACCCGGCCTTCGTTCACGAAATCGCGAGTGTGGGGTTTGCAAGCGTGAACGAAGGTGAACGAAAGTGTGAACGAAATTTTACGTCGCTCAAAATACCGGCTTTTTGTTGGGTTTTTTGAGGATTTTTCGTGAACGAGAAAAAAGGCGTTTTGGCTGAAAAATGCGTTTTTTGTTTTCGCTCGTTCACGGGGGTGTGAACGAAAACTCAAGCGGTCAAACCCACGGTGATTCGGCGCGCTGAAGGCGCATCCTATAGTAGCCGAGGGCAACGCCCTCGGAATACTGCAGCTAAATTTCACGCCCTGTAAGGGCAAACCAAACCGGATTAACTGCACTTTTCCTACGTCCATTTATAATTTTAGTTAGATTTTTCCATTGCCGTGACTGTTGTTTCCTTTACAATCTCTATACAGGCTAAATAAATGTATTCAGAAGAGAATAAATGCTGGAGCAACAACGCGTTTTCGGGGATCTGGCCGATGTTTATCTGGCCGCAGGAAAAAAAGTGGGGTCGAGCGAATTTGCCTTCCGCGCCAAAACGGTGCTGTCGGGCTGGCTTTATCACAAGGCGCGGCTAACGGCAGCCAATCTTCAACGGGCGGAACTGCGCAGCATCCGCCACAAACAGGAGGCATTCATGCCCGCGCCCGATGCCCTGTGGCGCGAGTTATCGCCGATGCTTGATGACGCAATGGCAGGTTTGGGAGCGATGCTCGCGATCGAAAAAGGCAAATAGTGCATTCTTGGCCTTAAAAACGACTAGAGGCATAGTGCAAACAGGAAACGCAAAAAAACTGTCACAACTTTCTTTCGGCGGACATCATTAAGGCAAATGTCGGAACCTGATGACCGCACGCTGTTAATACAATATGCCGGGGGCGATGAATCCGCTTTCACGGCGCTCTTTCAGCGGCATGTCCATCTGGTCTATTCCGCCGCGTTGCGGCAGGCCCGCAATCCGTCTCATGCCGAGGAAGTCACCCAGGCGGTTTTCATCCTGCTCGCGCGGAAGGCAAAATCGCTCGGTCCCAAGACCATATTGTCGGGCTGGCTCTATCAGGCGGCGCGGTTGACCATGGCCAGCCTCATCAAACGTGAAATCCGCCGCCAGCGACGCGAACAGGAGGTGTATATGCAAACCTTGACCGAACCAGACATATCGTTATGGGAACAGGTGTCGCCCTTGCTGGATGATGCCATGGGCCGGCTTGGTGAAAAAGACCGCAACGCCATCGTGCTGCGCTTCTTTGAAAACCGAACGCCCCAGGAAGTGGCGGCGGCGTTGAAACTGAATGAAGTGACGGCCCGCAAACGTGTGAGCCGCGCCTTGGAAAAGCTGCGGAAATTTTTCGCGAAGCGCGGCGTGGTTTTGACGGCGGCGATCATTGCCGGGACGATTTCGGGCAATTCCGTCCAGGCCGCGCCCGTGGCGCTGGCCAATTCCGCCACCGCAGTCGCGATTGCCAAAGGCGCGGCGGCTTCCGCATCAACCTTAACCCTCGTGAAAGGAGCATTGAAAGTTATGGCATGGACGAAAGCGAAAACAGCAATTACGGTTGGTGCGGTTGTTATTCTAACGGCGGGATCAACCACCATTGCGATGAAAAAATTCCTCGCCCCAATCACCATTAGAGACGCCTATGTTAAGCTGTATACTGAACCTTACTATGGGGGCGAAGTACTGACGGACCTTCCTTGGGAAGCGTCGTCCAACGATGTTGCGGTACGTGGTGACATTGCAAATTTTGACGGGCTTCCTCCTGACAGTCGTGATGCCTTTGATTTCAATGACAAGGCAACATCTGCCGTTTATTTGCTTCCCAAAGGATGCACTGTGGTTCTTTACGAAGCGGCAAGGTTCGACGGCCAGCAATTCAAATTGGTCGGAACCGGCAAGGTTGAGAAAATTCCTGATTTCGATACCACTCATCCAGGTTTTGATGACATTGCATCGTCGCTTCATTGGGAAGGCGTCAAGGAAGCCGCCTGGAGACGTTCCCAACCTCCGGTGGACATCTCACAGATTACCAATTCGCCAGGTTTTAGCTTGACGGAAGAGGCGGTAGCCTACCTGCATCAACTCCGAATTGAAGGAAGATTGCCAGGTGTCCAAAAGGATGAGACGATCCTATTATTGCTCCCGACCGTTTCCTCAAATGCGATCACTTATCCGGTTGCTCGCGATTTCCAGGGCCGAAAGACAAATATCGCCGGACCATTTCCCTACCACTATACCGTTATAAAGAGTTCCCCGGTCAGCGCATGGCAATTGCAAAAGGCGTGGCACACTGATAAAACGGGGAAAATTCTGGAAGAATATCCTGTTCCATGAAACGCAAGCCCGCGTTCACGCTGCCGAGACCGCTGATCGCAGCGATTATTGTCGCCCTTAGCGGCGCTCGCGCGGCGATGGCAAAACCGATTATCCTTGGACCGTCAGACCCGGGAGCAGTGGAGACTCGGAAATGAGCGCCTACAAAACGGTGACACTGCCCGGCCTTCGCAGGCATAAGAACACCAAGGGTGCCCGCCCGGTCATGGCGGACATTTGGGTGACATGCAATATCTTTCACCCCTGGAGTTCGGGTGATGCGCGTTTTGATGATTTCTCGGTAACGACGATGAAGCCTTCCCGGCTGCCCGCCATCCTGATTTCCGCAACGGTGCTTTTAATTCTGGTCGTCGTGGTGGCGCTGTCAGTCCATTCCAGGAGTCGCTGGCAATCATGAAACCCGGATTTACCTTGATCGAATTGCTCGTCGTGATCGCCGTGATTGCCATCCTCGCAGCGTTGTTATTGCCGGTGCTCTCGCTGGCCAAACGGAAAGCTCTTCAAAGCACATGCCTTTCCAACCAAAGACAACTGGCGGAAGCCTTGCAGATGTACGCTCACGATGGTAACGATGCCATCGAGGGTTACGCCAACGGCGACTGGACTTTCTTGGGAGGAGGATATTGGCGAACTCCCGATGGCATGATTGATTTTGCAGAATTCCTTAGCGCCCAGACTGCCGAACAGGACATCGCTGTCATGCGCAACGTGTTGCAAACAAATAATCCTCTCTATGTTTATGCCTCGAATGCAAATATCTATCATTGTCCTGGCGACCCGCGAGTCACGCTTGTGCCGCAACCGCCCGACAACGTCGGATGGGCATTCGACAGTTATTCCAAAACGGAAAATATCGGGGGCATGGTCCGCTATCCGGGCAGCTCTCCTGATGGCGGGTATTGGGGTGCGCCGGCTACTTACACCCGGCTGGCGTCTATCCAGGCCCCTTCACAAACGTTCATTTTCATCGAAGAAGCGGATTGTCGCGGCTACAACCATGGAACTTGGGTGGTAAATTGGGACGAGGCAGGAACGCCGGGTTTTTGGGCTGATGCGCCGGGGTTGTACCACGGTAATATCAGCACCGCTGCCTTCGCCGACGGCCATGTCGAGAGCCACCAATGGATTGACGGCGGCATCATAAATGCAGGTCTTGGCGCAAGCCGGGGCATCCCGCAAGGCACTGGTTGGGGTCCGGTTTCGGGGCTGGATTACAATTACGTTTATCAACATTATCGCTTTCCCGGATGGCCGTAATCATTGGCTTTAAACCATATTTAGGACTAAACCCTGCTGGTGCCGGTTGCCGATGGCGGCCTGCAAGTCTGGCAGCATCAGAATGCCTGGCATCAGGTGCAATTCATTACGAACGCCCTGGATGCGGGCACAGCCGCACAAGTTTAAACTGGGTAAGACTTTGGCCGAGCATCCTTTTGGGACGATCAAACGCTGGTTTAGCTACACCCATTTTTACTCAAGGGTCTGGAATAGGTGCGGCGGGAATGGAGCCTGACGACTCGCGCCTACAACCTCAAACGCGCGCTGAACTTGGTGAGCTTCGAGAAACTCATGGCGGTGGTGAGCTAATAAAACCGGTCCAACCCCAGCGCTCGAAAAAAGCGGCTCGTTCCAAACTATAACCCACGTATGTCACCGGTCACTTCAAAACCAGCCAGCCGGGGTCGAATCAAAACCGGCCACTCTGAGGTGATTATTTATAGCACGTTTCTCTATTCAATCAAGGGCTTTTAGGCCAGGTTTTACCCAAGGCCATACGCTGTGCTGATTTGTTCAAACCCAGAAAGCAACGCTGTCTTTGGCCAGTAACGTCGATATACAATTTTACCATCGTGCGTGGAACCCGGTGGAAGAGTTCAATAAGGCAACTCTAAAACGTTCAAAAAAGGGCGGCAAGTAATTTACGTTCGTAGCCACACTTCATTATGATGAATACGTTCTCCCAACGTGAATCCTGATTGTTGAAGAATTGTGCGACAGCGGTTTACGCCTTCGGTGCCAATAATCCAAGGATGGAGTTCGGCGACGACCAATCTGAATCTCGGCAACAATTCCGTTGCAGATTCCAAAACGTCTAGTTCGCTGCCTTGAATGTCCATAATCAGCGTCGAGAAAGGTCCATGTTGCCTATACAGGTCAGCCAATGATCGCCCGGTAACCGTGACAGGAAAGGCGGACCGGTTTTTCGTCGTCGCCCAGAGGATCATAGCTGGGTCCAAAAACAGAGTCGCTTGTTTCTCATTGCCAACCGCGCAGTTTTCAATCTGGAATGCACAGTCATTTAAGTCACGATTTTTGCGGAGCGCCGGAATACATTGGGGATTAGCTTCGACTGCTAAGTGCTGGGTGGGGTCGCGAAGGCGTTTGTTCGTCGTGCAAGAGACGATGCCCAAACATGCGCCCAGTTCTATAACGCTGTCCTCCGGCCGAATGAATTTCTGCACGGCTGTCCGCTCATTGATTTCATAAGTATTTTCGAAACAACAACCTCGAAGAAAACGGCTTGTAAGTGTTTTAGGAACTTCAAAGACGCAGCCATCCGCCTTAAATCGTCCATGACAGAGCAGGTCGAACAACAGTCCTCGAATGAACAGAATGGCGTTCCTGCAGGTTATCATGGGTGATCTATTTTGAGCCATATTCCTGATTTTCTCCACGCCACACGCATTTGGAAGCCATTTTGTAGAACATCATTAATTTGGATTTCCCATTTGACCTGATATTCATGGCATCAAACTTATTTGGGCAAGTCACCTTAAACTCCAGTCGAAGTCCTCCAGCGGTTTGAGCGTGTGGAAATCAGCAGCTTTGGTGCGGCGTTCCAGTTGGCGTTGTTGTCGGACGTTGAGTTCGTTTTGCAGAATGAGTTCGAGGAACTCGGCGTGGCTTAAACGATTGGCGGCGGCTTCTTGATCAACGAGGTGTTGACCGGCAACCCGTCAAGCCCGTATTCGCCAATCGAGTTGCCATCAGCGTTCACAACATATACTTGCGCCTTGAGAGCGGCCGACAGACTACACGTCAGCGCAATGGCGATTATATAGATTTTGCGAGTGGTTTTCATGGGTGTTTTTATTTAGTTCAGACCTCTTTTCCCCACTTCGCTACGGGGCAAGCACGCCGACGCGGTAGAAGTAGGGGACGTTGTTTGTGGCAGAAGTGTCGGTGTAGCTGGTGGTGTCGGCCTGGCCGGTGATGTTGGATTGGATGGAGGAGAACGATGGCTGGCTGGCCAGGTTGGTCGAGCGTTGGAGGTTATAGAGAATATTCGTGACACTTTGCCAGGTGACGGTAATGCCGTTGGCATTGTTGGTCACGGCAGGCGTAAGCATGGCCAGGACGGAGGCGGAATTGGTGGGATTCAGCCCGGTGACCCAGTCCTGGTAAACATTGAAGGCCGTGCCGTCGAGGTCGGCATAATCCACGGAGCCGTCGGTGGGCAGGCCGTATTGCTGAAGCCAGGCGTAGGAGATGACGGAGGTTGGGGTTTGATATTCATAAGCGCCGATGTCCACGGTGCCGCCGACGATGCGGAGATTACCGTCGAAATCTGTGGTGCTGGAAACAAAAGCATTGTTGCCGGCGTTGATGCAAGGGGAGCCGGATTGGAGATGGAAATCGCTGTTAGTGTTTACGAATAAAGGAGCATTCGTGAAATTATTGTTTGAGCCTCCATGAAAACCAAAGGCAGGTTCAGCGCAACAATTTTTTAAATCTGAACCGCCATAAATTCCGGTGCCACCGAAACCATTATAACCATTGTAATACAAAATACAGTTTCTCAAGATGCAAGAATGCAAAACAGGAATCTCATCCGCCCCCGGAACAAATCGGTTTTCGGCAATCGTGCAATTGGTGAGCACGCATCCGGCGGCTGCGCTGGCCTCGTCTCCATATGCGAAGTTATATAGTAACAGGCAGTTATTTAAAACATTGGAACAAGCGGCCCCACCAATGCTGTATTCCGAGCTTCCATCATAGGAGACGGTATTGCTGGCCAGGACGCAATTATTGAGCGTGCCGCCAAATGCGCCGGATCCTGAATTGTAAAAAACTGTATTGCCGACAAGAATACAATGGTTTAACACGCTGTTAAAGGAACCGCCACCGACGTATTCCGCAAAATTATTGGATAAAATGCAGTTGTTCAATGTCCCGGAAAAAACTCCGCCGCCGCTGCCCTCAGGGGAAACGTTAGTGCAGATCATACAATTTGTAATAATGGCGAGGGTCGTTTGGCAATAAGCACCGCCGCCAAATGGCGGATCAGAATCCTCGGCTATCCCATTGGTCAAAGTAAAGCCGGATAACGTAGCATTGGCAGCCAGAAAGACGCAGGTGAAAGGGTAACCTTGAATCAGCGTAAAGGCCGGGCCGTTGACGCTGGAAACAGTCACGCCGCTGGAAATTCCGATGCGCGCCATGATCGTCGCGTCCTCGTTGGTGTCAACGTATTCACGCGGCGGTTCATTTTGATAAAAGCCATTGGTAACCAAAACAAGATCACCATTGGTGGCGAGATTGACCGCGCTTTGGATGCTGATTGAAGCTGTGCTCCAATTGGTATAGGGCGATGCGGGAGTGGGGTTATTCACATTCACGTAATACGTGGTGGCGAAGGCATCAAGGCTTTGAAATCCCAGAATGAGGGAGGCAAAGAGCATCTGAAGGGATATCCAATTAGCTGGGATTTCCCATTTGGATGCCTGCCCGTGACCGGTATCGGCTTTTTTTAACCCTCCCGCCGCTCTGCATGGTTTCAAGTTCATTTGGCAAACAACGCTTCGTTTTAAGCTTTCAATTGTTATGTATGTCCGCCCAAGGTTAAAGGAGAACAATTTATTTAACTTATTTGACTTTTTTAATTCAAGTCAAACACGCTGGTAAAAAAGACGCAATAAAAATTCTTGTTCGCTTTTTCAATCGGCGCACATATAAGGGAAAATGAGCGATTCGCCTGACGCCGAACTGCTGGAGCAATTCGCCCGGAACCACTCCGAAGCGGCCTTTGCCGAACTGGTGGAGCGGTATATTGGCCTGGTCTATTCCGTAGCGTTTCGGAAGACTGGCAATCCACAGCAGGCTGAGGACATCACGCAGGCAGTGTTCATCATCCTCGCGCGCAAGGCCGGTTCGCTCGGCCCGAAAACGGTGCTGCCGGCTTGGCTACACCGCACGGCGCGGCTGACGGCGGCCAATCTTCAACGAGCGGAAGTGCGCCGGCTTCGCCGTGAACAGGAGGCCTTTATGCAATCCACAATAAACGAATCCGCCCTGGACGCCCTTTGGCACGAGATGTCGCCGCTCCTGGATGACGCAGTGGACAGCCTGGGAAAAGCTGACAGGGACGCCATCGTGCTGCGTTTTTTCGAAAACAAAAACTTCACAGAAGTGGGCGGGACCATAGGCACGACCGAGCACGCCGCAAGAATGCGAGTGAATCGTGCATTGGGAAAACTCCACAAATATTTTTCCCGGCGGGGCGTAAATTCAACCACTTTCGTCATTGTCGGCGCTATTTCTGCCAATTCGGTGCAGGCGGTGCCCCCTGCGCTGGCAAAATCGGCCACTGCGATTGCCCTCGCCAAAGGCGGGATGGTTTCCGCTTCAACCCTCACTCTTGTGAAGGGAGCGTTGAAAGTTATGGCCTGGTCCAAAGCAAAGACATTTGCCATAACCTCAGCGGCGCTTCTCTTTACCGCTGGTAGCACGAGTTTTATTGCCATCCATACCTGTCACGCCATCCGTGAGGCTTATTATCCGAACATTGCGGGCACTTGGGAAGGCGTTGCGCAGCTTAGCGGCGACCAAGACGGCACGGGCATAAAGGCCGGCCAGGCGGCCCAGACCCGCGTCGTATTGAAGCTTTTCAAAACCAACGGCGTTTACCGGGCAACGACAGACTGGATTGACCTGGGCCAAAAAGACGTCCCTATGGGCGACGTTACTTACGGCTATCCGAATTTGGTAATCCAACGAACCGTACGGGACTATTTGAGCCTAAAGGTCAATCCGCATGCGACGAAAATGATTTGGGACAATTACATCAATTTTATTCAACCTGATCGTGTGGTGCTTACGCGCACCACGACGCCGGATACGGTTCCTGAACCGTTGACGGATAGTGATTTCGCGCCGCGGCCCGGCTCCGCTTTACAGGGCTATTGGGAAGGGAATATCGGCACAGGCCCCGGCGCACTGCCCGTGGATGTGAAAATCGCACAGGGAGCCAATGGGACATTTCGTGCGGAATTTGATAACCCCATGGAAGGCGTTCAAGGCCTGCCTGCAATCGTGTCATATAATCCACCCTTGGTCCGAATCAAACCCGCCGACGGCGCGGGAATATTCTCGGGCCAATTGAATGATTCCGGCGCCGAAATATCAGGTTCCTGGACCCAAGGAGGCCAAACGATGCCAGAGATTATCCGGCGCGCAGATTACCAGGCCGAACACGCGCACGATGCAGATAAAGATTATTCGTTCACTTCAGAAAATGATTTGCAGGGACATTGGAAAGGGTCCTGGATTTCGCCCCTCGGAAATCACAAGGATCCCATTCGCCAGAAGCTGGATATTGCGAAACTGCCGGACGGGTCGTATTCCGTCACCATAGCAAATCTGGATGGTCTCGGAGTGAACGCGCCTATTCCCGCCTCGGTTTTTGAATATTCGCCGCCAACTGTGCACGCAGAATGGAAATGGGAGGGTTGGGCGTATGATGGGAAATTAGAAAACGGCAAGCTAATTGGCACCTGGGAGCAAAACGGAGGAGGATGGCCTCTCGTCTTTGAAAGACAGAATTAATGCAGTCCAATCACCCTTAATTCAAGCAAGAAGCAAAATTACAAATTGCGTTCAATTTTTCATTTGTGTCCTCTTCTGATTGCTGCGGCCAGCCTGGCGACTGAAACCAATAATGGCATGGCTTATGGGTGATCCCTTTATGAAATTAACTGGCAGGATTCTTCACTTGGTGGGAGTGGCGGTTTTGGCCACACAGTTAATACCGGGCCTGGCGGGCGTGATTGCGAATGTGGTGTGTATCGCTGCAGGGTTAGTGCCAGCCACTCTGGCAAGTGTGGTGTACCGCAGGCCATTGACCGCAATTGATCCGTCGGGCTGTTTTCTTTGGATCTCGATCCATCACGTTTTGCAGCTTGCCTTGACGCTTTTGTTCATGAAGGTTTTCACTGGGAAAACGCTTTCAGCATATGGATTTAACCTCCACGAATGGCGGTTGAGCTTAAGAATCTTCGGTTGGCTTTGCCTGGCATCTCTGGCGCCGATTTTTTTCCTGGACGTTTTTCCATACCTCAGGTCCGGGCAACCGCCTCATTTTGGTTATCCATTGACCGCCAGGAATGTAAGTGGGGTTCTTGGGTTTGGGTTTCTCGGGTCGGGCACTTGCGAAGACCCTTTGTTTTTCGGGCTGGTCCTGGGCTTGTTGGCGCGCTACTGGCCGGGCAAGCTTTCGATGGGCAGGGTTTCGTTTCCAGTGGCGGGCTTATGGCCGACTCTCATTTTTATGATGGGCCACGTGCATATCAGCTTCGTGCCGTTTTTTGTCACAGCCGATTTTTGGCAGCAGGTAACGGCTTTGGCTTTTGGGCTATATTATGCTGCTGTCGTTGATCGAACCGGAAGTCTACTGTGTCCGGTTCTGTCTCATGGGTATTGGGATGGAATAACTGAGGTGGCGCTTTATTTAGCGGCAGCCCTGATGCGGTGACTCACTATGATGAGTTGGCCGGGATTACGTTTGACACCGCGCTGGAGCACGGCGAGCGCTTAAATAATTTTAAAGGCGCAACAGAAAACGTGTTCGCTTTTTCCATCGGCGCACATATAAGGGAAAATGAGCGATGCGCCTGACGCCGAACTGCTGGAGCAATTCGCCCGGAACCATTCCGAGGCGGCCTTTGCCAAACTGGTGGAGCGGTATATTGGCCTGGTCTATTCGACAGCATTTCGGAAGACAAGCAATCCCCAGCAGGCCGAGGACATCACGCAGGCGGTGTTTATCATCCTCGCGCGCAAGGCCGGTTCGCTTGGCCCGAAAACGGTGCTGCCGGCCTGGCTGCATCACACGGCACGGCTGACGGCCGCCAATCTTCAACGAGCGGAACTGCGCCGCATCCGCCGCGAACAGGAGGTCTATATGCAATCTACTTTAAGCGAATCCGCCCCGGACGCCCTCTGGCATAAGTTGTCTCCGCTCCTGGATGATGCAGTGGACAGCCTGGGAAAAGCTGACAGGGACGCCATCGTGCTGCGTTTTTTCGAAAACAAAAACTTCACAGAAGTGGGCGGGACCATAGGCACGACCGAGCAAGCCGCAAGAATGCGACTGAATCGTGCGTTGGGAAAACTGTGCAAATATTTTTCCCGGCGGGGCGTGAATTCAACCACCGCCGTCATTGCCGGCGCTATTTCAGCCAATTCGGTCCAGGCGGCGCCGCCGGCGCTGGTAAAATCGGTCACCGCGATTGCCCTCGCCAAAGGCGCGGGGGCCAGCGCGGCAACTCTGGCGCTGGCCAAGGGGACTTTGAGCTTCGTGTCATGGGCAAAGGCGACTCTCCTGGTGGGAACCGTCGCCGTTGTGACGGTTGGAAGCATTACCTTTATGTCATCCTGGTTTCATTCCAACAGCGGGACGATTGACGACAGAATAGCGCAGGTGACGCTGCCTGGAACGACCCTTGAAGATGTGATTCGCGTGATGGGCGAACCAAACAGGTATTGGACTGTCAACGGGACCTTGGACAAAGAGCATCTTCCGAATGGTTACCACGTTTCCTATCCCAACGGCATCCAGATGCTCATTTGGAAGGGCAAAGTGGTTGAAGTCGAATGCATACCTCCCGGCCCGGGATTCAGTTACGAGGGCGTGCTGCGCATCGGCTCATCTTTGGATGATGTGCTAAGTGTGTTGGGCCCCCCCACCGAAACCATCTCCAGGCATCCCGAGAAAGGCTTTATGCCCCATCGTTTGAGCGGTCTCGGCGGCGTGCTTTACACCGAGATCGGAGGCCAAATGGGCAAGTCTTATTACTGGCGTCCTGACCAGGAAATCAGATTTACGTTTGAACACGATGTCGTTTCAGCAATTTTCGTTGATGTTCCCAATTACTGGCCTTCCACTAAATGATGAAAACCATTCTCTTTAGCCTCGTCCTGGCTTTTTTCGCCTGGGCATGGTCGGGCTGTTCAAAAAAGAGTGGCCCCGCCGCTGAACCGCCCGAGAAACAAATCATCGGGACCGACGCCACCAACGACTCAATCGCCCTCAAACTTGTCTGGCTTCCCGGCAAACATTATTCCTTCCGGACTGAAAGGGTTATAGGCACTGATTTGACTTTGCCGGGGTCGCTCGGCACGCAAACGGTAGTGATTGCCTTGAGCCTGGATTTTTCGCTATCCGTGCGCGCCCCGTCGAAAGACGGCGTGCAGGAGTTGGATTTGGAAATCGCCGCTATGAAGTTCTTTTTTCAACAAAACGAACAATATCATTTCTTTTTTGACTCCAGGCAAAGCGTTGCCGAAGACGCCGTCGACCCCAGCTGTCCGCTTCTGCGCTACTTGCTGAACGCGCCTTTCACATGTTTTGTTGCGGAGGACGGCACTCTACTCAGGACCAAAGGACTGGACGCCGTGGCGGCGAAGCTGAAAGGGGGGAATTCCCAACTGACGAGTATCCTCCAGTCGGTTTTGAACGAGAAGAATTTAGAGTTGATGTACGGCGGCTTGAACGCCTCTCTGCCCGACGCGCCTGTTAAAATGGGCGATTCATGGCATGTGAATTCGGAAATAGACCCTTACGGAGCCAACAGTTTGATCCTGGACGGCCACAACACGTTTACCAACTGGGAAATGTTTGATGGCCGGCAATGCGTTCATGCTGAATATCAGGGCAATTTTTCCGCCAATGCCGGGGAACCCGATGGTTCAGGCCCAATTGAAATTCAGGGGGGAACTTGTTCAAGCGAAGGCTGGATTGATCCGCAATTGGGAATGGGGATCCGTTCCTCCTCGGTGGCGCACCTGAAAGGAAAATTCACCGTGATGGGTCAAACCCTTCCGGCGCAGATAGACATGACATCCAACTTTCGTCTCCTGAGTGTGAAAGATCAATAACTATCCAGTATGATTTCGTTTATTGTTTCATGGCATAATAAGCAATTCAAATGAATCAAAAATATAAGCGATATGAGGTTTGACGCGAAACAGCAAATTCGGGCATTCACGCTCATCGAATTGCTTGTCGTCATCGCCATCATCGCCATTCTGGCTGCTATTTTATTGCCCGTTCTCTCCAGCGCTCAAGCGCGTGCCCGGCGGACCACATGCATGAATAATCTCAAGCAAATCAATCTGGGCATTCACTTGTATGCTGATGAGAACGGCGATGCCCTGCCCAATTTAGGCTACGACATTTATGTCGGTTACAACGCGACTTGTAACTTCTTTGGGGACGCCATCAGGGGCTATGTTGGTTTGAGCGGACCGTCCTCACCCAACGACCGGATTTTCACCTGCCCGGCGGACACATTTTATTATGATGATCTGTACGTCACTCAGCTCGTGCCATCCGGGCATCATCAAACGGCTAAATATAATTATACAAGTTACACTTTTAATGGCTATAACCTGTTCACCAATTATTACAATGTGGATTACAACGGCGTTTTGCCTGGAATCGGCGGACAAAAAATCAGCGCCGTTAGAAATCCTGCCCGGACAGTCATGGTCGCGGAAGCCCCTGCCATGTTTGCTTATTCCTGGCATAGCCCGCACGGCCCGCTGTGTAACAATGCCCAGGATATAGTCAGTTATGTGGATGGTCATCTCGATTACATCAAGTTCTATTGGAATAGCGCCATCAACTATCCCAATGGCGGGATATCCATCCCTGTGTATTACGATCCTCCGCCTGGGTATGATTATCAGTGGAGCGGGAATTAATTTGCCGAATTCATTTTATGAAACTCCGCCAGACTTGCGCGAGAAATGGAAATGGCGGGCGGCGCTTACGAAGAGCGACTGGAAAACAGTAAACTCGCCAGCGCGTGGTTTGCCCAAAGGTTAGCACGTAAAAGCGACCATGTGTAAATGAAGAAAATTTTAAAAACTTGCGCCACTGCGAAGACCCGAATTCGAGGTTTTTTGGAAAAGAACCCCCGATTCGTCGTCGCGGCATGGATCATCTGCCTTGCCGCCGGTCTGGCGCTCGCACATCACGTTGAGCCTGGCGTCCGTGTCAAGACGGTGATGCTCGCCGATGACACGCCTGCGCTTGAGTTTCTTCCCGCCGGGCCGGGACCACATCCGGTCGCACTGCTCGCCCACGGATACACCGGCTCGAAGGAAACGCTCTTTTGTTATGGGGAAGCGCTCGCGGCCGCCGGATTTGTTTGCTACGACGTGGACCAACCGGGGCACGGAGCGTCGCCGCGAACGTTTACTCTTAGGGACACCGTGCAAACCCTGGATGCAGTTGCACGCGAAGTGGGTCCGGTGGATGTTTTCGTAGGCCACTCGATGGGTGGCACTACGGGAGGCGAGGCAGTGCGGGAAGGCGGGATGAAATTAAAGCTCTTCATTGGCGTGGGTTCCATTCCTGTTTTGGGCGACCATGCGCCACCGCTGCTTGTCCTGGTAGGCCGGTATGAGTTCGACGAGTTTCCGCGGGAGTTGGCCTATCTGAAGAAGCGAACGGACGCGCGTATGGTGATTTCACCTTCGTGCGATCATATCCTTGAGGCGTGGGATCCTCTTCTCGTGTATGCCGCCGTCCAGGGTGCGTGCGCTGTGGTCCACAAAACGCCACCGCCGCCACCCACTGCCAGGCACTGGCGGCTGCTTGGCGTGCTGCTGGCATTCCTGGCGGCGCGCAGGCTGGCACTTCGTTTGCCGGATTTGTTTCCGCAATTGGCGCCATTCCGCGGACTGTTGTCCGCTGTCTTTTGGATCGCCGCCTTCATGCTCACCATCAGCGGAAGGTGGGTTGATGCCACACCGCATTGGCGGTTCCTCCCCAAACAAGCCATCGCCATGGTCGTGGTTTTCCTCCTGGCAAGGATTGTCGGCAAGCTGGGCATTCGACAGTGGGGGTTGCCCGCGCTGGGTGTCATTTTGATCTTGATTGGGGTCTATTGGATGAAGGTGAACTTGAGTTTGACCGCATTTAGATTCACGGCTTTCACTATAGTCTTCACGGTAAGCTCGATGCTATCCCTTATCGTGGGAGCGGCCATCGGCAGGATTGCGCCCCGGCGCGGCCCCTGGCTGCAAGCCGACATCCGCTTTGCCATCGTCGTGGGCTGGGTCGCCTTTCAATTTGGGGAATGGCCACGTATGGCTCCAGACACGTCAAAACCCCATGTGGCGATCAAACTGGATGCAAAGCATCTTGATGCCTTTGTCGGCACATACGAATTTCCACCGGACAACGAATATCACGAAAAGTGGAGGCTGACAATCCGGCGGCAAGGCGATCAACTGGTCGGGCATGAGATGGGCAAGGACTGGAGCGGCGACGATTACGAAATTTATCCCGATTCGGAAACGAGTTTCTTCAATACGTTCAATGACAACGAATTTATCTTTATCAAGGACGATAAAGGAGAAGTGACGGCGTTAATTGTGCGCTATTCCCCCTCATTCGCATTCGGGTTATGGGATCGCGAGGGAAAGAAACTTGAAAACGTCCAGGCCCAGGAAGCAACCATCACCGTTCAGGCGAACCAGGTTATTCATCCAATATCACGTTATCTGACTGGCGCATGTTTGGAGGACGTGAATCATGAGGTTTATGGCGGCCTCTACAGTCAGATGATCTTCGGCGAGAGTTTTCAAGAGCCGGCGCCAGCCGAAACGCTGGCAGGTTTCACCGAATATGGCGGCGCCTGGCAGGTCACCAACAGCAGTTTGCTTTCCGTCAGCGGACCTGGTCCCAAGTTGATGGACAACAACGTCAACCAATCCAGCGGCGACCTAAAAGTCCGGGTGCAGTTCGCGGCCAGCGAAGGCGGCGATGCCGGCGTCATATTTCAAGTCAGTCAACCGGGCGTGGGCGCGGATGTGTTCAAAGGCTATGAAGTGTCACTGGCCCCGGCTGGTGACCTTGTGTTGAGCCGTCACCGTCAAAACTGGGAACCGATCAGCCAGGCGTCCTGTTCCGTCCCTACCGGCCAGTGGATCAACCTGGAAGTGCAATACACCAATGCGTCCATCAACGTGCTGGTTAATAGCAGCAATCTCATTCAATACACTGACACGCAGTACCCGCTGGCGAGCGGGCAGATCGGGTTGAGAAACTTCAGGCAGGACGTGCTGTTTCGGGATTTTCGAATCAACGGCGCGGCGATTCCGTTTGTGCAGGATGCGAGCACCTGTCCGGGAGCGGTGAGCGGGATGTGGACGCCGGTGGCCACCGGTTCGGCCAGCGGCCAATGGTCGTTGGAGACGAGCAATGTGTTTGTAGGGACACAAAGCCAGGAGATCACCGATACAGGCGGGACGGGAGAATTTGGCGTGGCCAACCAGGGGTTAAATCATCGGGGGATGACATTTGTGGCAGGCAACGAATATGACGGCTCGCTGGATGTGCGGGCGGATATGCCGACGCCGATCACTCTGGCTTTGGAGAGTTCGAATGGGATCGCGGTTTATGCGCAAACCAATCTTTTGGTGACGAGCAACACTTGGGAACACCTGAATTTCAGTCTGACACCCTTAGCCAGCAACACCAACGGAGGACAGTTTGCGCTTACGTTAACCCAGCCGGGTTCCGTGACTGTGGGCTATGCGTTTTTGGAACCGGGAGCGTGGGGACAGTTTGAGGGATTGCCGGTGCGCAAGGACGTGGCGGAAGGCTTGATTAACCAAGGCATTACTGTTTTGCGGTATGGTGGTTCGATGGTGAATGCGACGGGATATCGATGGACCAACATGATTGGGCCCCGCGACTTGCGTCCGCCCTACACGGGCACATGGTATCCATATTCGTCGGATGGCTGGGGCATTCCTGACTTTCTGAACTTCTGTGAGGCGGCGGGATTTTTGGGGATACCGGATTTCAACATCAATGAAACGCCGCAGGACATGGCGAATTTTGTGGAATACGCCAATGGTTCGACCAACACACAATGGGGTGCGCAACGGGCGGCCGAAGGACGGCCGCAGCCGTATGGCTTGAAATACCTCGAACTGGGCAATGAGGAGAGGGTGGACAGCGCCTACTATCAGAAATTTGAGGCGCTGGCCCGGGCCATCTGGGCGGCGGATTCGAACATAACGCTGGTCGTGGGTGACTTCAGCTATTCGCAAGTCATCAAGAATCCATTTAGTTTTGGCGGAGCCGCGTCTGGCATCACCACTCTGTCTGCGCAGCAAAAAATCCTGCAATTGGCCAAACAGCATCACCGTGAAGTTTGGTTTGATGTCCATGTCGGCACGGATGGGCCGAAGCCGGACAGCAGTTTGGCGGCTATGTTTTCCTATGACGACGCGTTGGGAGAGATTGCCAATGGAGCGAAGTATAAAGTCGTGGTGTTTGAACTAAACGCCAACAACCATTCGCAGCGGCGTGCGCTGGCCAATGTGCTGGCCATCAGTGCGGCGGAACGCGACGGGCGTTTGCCCATCGTGACTTCGGCGAATTGCCTGCAGCCGGACGGTGAGAATGATAACGGCTGGGACCAGGGATTGTTGTTCCTCAATTCATCTAAAGTGTGGCTCCAGCCGCCGGGCTATATCACGAAAATGATTGCTCACGACTACGAACCGGTTTCCATCCAGAGTCGGGCAACGGCCCCCGGCAACGCCCTAAGCGTGAGTGCCAAACGCAGTGAAGACGGGAAAACATTGGTTTTGGATGTGGTTAACCTTAGCCCAGGGGCCACGCGGGCCACGATTATTATTCACGGGTATTCGCCGACGCGACCGGCCGCGGTCGAAGAATTAGCCGCTCCTCTGGATATGGCGAATTCGGCGGGAGCGCCAAGCCGGGTTTCTCCGATTCAAAAAAAGTGGGAAGCCAATTTTGAAAAAGGCAAGGCTGAGTATGACTTTCCACCGTATTCATTTACTGCGATTGAGTTCGACCAATGAATATTTGCAAAACATTCAAGGCCGCAGGCGGATGCGATAAAATGGCACGTCCCGGATGCATCATGGCAAATCGTGTTCGATTCCTCATTTATGTTTTTGTTCTCATAGCCAGGGCTGGCTTGGCGGCTGGGACCAACGATGCCGTGGTTTCGGCACGGGTCCAGCCGCAGGCATGGATTCGGACCAGCGCGGATAAGACACACTTCGTCTGCGACGGGACGGGCCAACGTTTTGTGCCGTGGGGATTCAACTATGATCGCGACGATACGGGACGGCTTTTGGAAGATTATTGGGCTGACGATTGGCCAAAGGTCGCGGATGATTTCCATGAGATGAAGAACCTGGGCGCAAACGTGGTGCGCATTCATTTGCAGTTGTGCCGCTTCATGAAATCACCAGACCAACCCAATATGGAAAACCTCGCCCGTCTAGGCAAGCTGGTGCGGCTGGCGGAAGAGACCGAAGTTTACCTGGATGTGACCGGACTTGGCTGTTACCTGAAGCAGGATGTTCCGGCCTGGTATGACGCGATGGACGAATCCAATCGCTGGAAGGTCCAGGCGCGCTTTTGGGTTGCGGTGGCGGGGGTCTGCAAGGACAGTTCGGCCATTTTTTGTTACGACTTGATGAATGAGCCAATCCCTTCCGGTGACAAAAACAGTGACTGGCTTCCAGGCCAACCGCTGGATGGTAAGTATTACGTCCAACGGCTAACGACTGACATGCGTGGCCGCACGGAGCAGGAAGTTGCCAAAGAATGGATTACAGGGATATGCGCCGCCATCCGGGTAGTAGATACGCGGCACATGATTACTGTCGGTTTGGTTCCGTGGGAGGAGACATTTGGCCCGGGAGCCAAGTCCGCGTTTTGCGATACGGATGTATCAGCCTCGCTCGACTTTTTGTCCGTTCATTATTACCCCAGACAAGGGAAACTCGCCGATGACCTGGCCATCCTCAAACACTATGACATCGGCAAACCACTGGTCATTGAAGAAATTTTTCCGCTTTCGGCGGACGCTGAAACAACGGCGGAGTTCATCCGCCGGTCACGGACAGATGCCGATGGCTGGATCAGCTTTTATTGGGGCAAGACTCCCGAGGAATATGACAAGGAGCCGGGCGTCCGCGCCTCGGTGGTTGGCAATTGGTTGCGCCAATTCTGCGCGCTCCGCGAAGAAATGACGGGCGGCGCCGTTCCTCTGACAAACTGGACACATGTGCCACCTCCACCTATACGGTAAAGCAAATCCTATGAAATCTGACGCACAACATCTGATTCGGGCATTCACGCTCGTTGAATTGCTTGTCGTCATCGCCATCATCGCCATTCTGGCGGCGATATTGCTTCCTGTTTTGGACAAGGCCGAACAGCGGGCCCAGACCGCCAGTTGCCTGAATAACATGAAGCAATTGCAGCTATGCTTCAGAATGTATGTGGACGACAATAACGATTATTTGCCTCCGAACGAGGCCATCAAAGACCTGGACATTTCATGGGTCCTGGGAGATGCCCAAACCGACATAACGACGGCTAACATCCAAAACGGATTGATTTTCCATTATAACCAACAAGTTAAAATTTATGTTTGCCCGGCGAACACGTTGATGATTCCCAATGGCAACGGCGGCTACGTGCCGCAGACGCGGACATGCTCAGTTGATTTTGCGCTGGGTGGATACACCCCGGCCTCCCTTGCCGCAGGCGGACCCGCCCAGGGTGGCGGCACGTTCAATGGGGTTACGACCCTGGCCAAATTCGGCCAAATTCAGACAAGCAGCGCCGGAGCGGCGCAAAAAATCGTATTTGTGGACGAAGCCCAAAACGGCGTGGACGATGGATGCTTTGGAATCTTTCCGGTAAGCGCGGAGAACGACACCTGGTGGAACATTGCCGGATGCCGGCACAACGGCAAAAAAGCCTGCACTTTCACCTTTGCCGACGGGCACGCGGAGGTCTGGAGATGGCACGGAACCGCGGTCATTGCCGATAATTCGCTTTCTTACTCCGAAGTATGGAACGTTCCCGCGCCTGCCGACCCTGTGACCGGCCCCGGCAGTTCAGACGATTTACCCCGTGTCCAGGCCGGCACGGTTCACTGAAATTTTCAAACTCAATGCCCATTACAACTCCCATTTTCGTTCACACCCCCGTGAACGAACGAAAACAAAAATCGCGTTTTTCAGCCGAAAAGCACTTCTTCTCGTTCACGAAAAATCCTCAAAAAGCTCAACAAAAAGCCGCCATTTTGAGTTGCGCAACATTTCGTTCACACTTTCGTTCACCTTCGTTCACGCTTACAACACCCACACTCGCGATTTCGTGAACGAAGCCCAAATGCCGTCGGGTAGGCGTCTCCCGACCGGTTCGGGATCAAAGCGGCTATTCGCAACTGGCGCTGCCACCCCCGCGCCTTCCACAACGGTCGTTTAATTCTGCGGGCCGGAAATCGTGTTCCCGGCCCGCGAATCGCCAGTCCCTCGCCGAGTGCGCTACGCCTCAAGCATTCGGTTTAACTCCTGGTCCGCAGCGGAGACGAGAGCGTAGTTGCGTCCTTTCTTTCTGAGCCAGCCTTCTTCGATGCCGCGGTTGGCGTATTTTGAGACCACAGATTTCGAAACACCCATTTCCTTTGCAATCTCGGTGGCGCTGTCCATCCCGCCTTCGACATATTGGCGAAACAGGAGCGGACCGCTCAGCTTTTCCCATGTGACAATCACCTTGGGATTGTTCGGGTGTTTGACGAACCGCCATTCCAGGGGCGGACAATCGGCTTCGGTGGCGTTGCGGCATTTGACAAACTGCGCGACGAACTTCGCTCCCTGCTGGCTGTCGCCAGGCTCCCTCAACTCGGACAAGTTGATGATCCAAAAGGCGGCGTCTTCGCGCCGGGATGTGCCGCGCATATAGCCGTTGCGGCCGGAGTGCGCGACGAATATCACGGCGATTTTGTTGCGGCGCAGGTCCAGTAACCACGGCAAGACGCGGTCCCATGCGTCCGCATCGTTCTCACGCATGCCTGAGAACAGGCACGACAGGTTGTCGAGGATGACGATCTCGATTTTGTCGCGCAGGCAGCGTTTCAATAACGCTGTCTGGGCGGCGGTATCGGCGAGGTTCAGGGCTTCGCCCGTGTGATGAAACAGGGCTTCGTGATGAAGATAGAATAGCCCCGGAGCGCCGGCGGCGGCGAGTGAGACGTCTCGTTCGCGGGTGCCGTCCATGGGCATTTCGCCGTCTACGTAGAGCACCCGCCACGGCCTGCGAATCTTCCATTCGGGCAATCCAGTGAGGTCAAGTCCTTCGGCGCATTTACGCCCGATGAGCATGGCCAGCCATGTCTTGCCCATGCCCCGCGCGCCGCAGATGAATCCCAAGTCCCCCTTCTTGAACCAGTTGCCAATGATGGCTTCCCTGGGCGGGACCGAAACGCCCGACAATCCGCCTCCGAGACTGATGACCTTGTTAAAATACCCTGTCCATTTGTCCTCCTGCTCGGCGGCTGCCTGCCGTTGGTTTTGGCTTTCGGTATTGAGGATGGTTTCGATCGCCGCTTTTGCTTCTGTTGTGTTCATAATTTTCTTTCGTGTTTTTGTTATTTTTATGTTAACTGCGCGATCACTATGAACGGGGGGGTTGGACATTGGCTGTCCATGTGAATAAGTATTTTCTTGTTCGCTTTTTGGCTTCCGCGGCATTTATAGGTAAATGCAGGAACTGGACGACAACAGCCTGTTGAAACGATTTGCGGAGCAGAATTCCGAAGAAGCGTTTGCGGCAATCGTTGCACGGCACATCAACAAGGTCTATTCGGCGGCCTTGCGCCATACCGGCAATCCCGGTTACGCGGAGGAAATCACGCAAGCCGTTTTTGTCACCCTGGCCAAGAAGGCACGCGTCCTGAGCAGGAGCGTGATCCTGTCCGGCTGGCTCTATCAAACCGCGCGCCTGACATCACTGACGTTTCTCAGGAGTGAAATCCGGCGCGAGCGCCGCGAACAGGAGGCCCACATGCAAAGCACTATGAATCAATCCGCGGACGAAACATGGACGCAAATCTCTCCGTTCCTCGACTCGGCGATGGCGTCGTTGAACGAAACTGACCGGTCCGCGGTGGTGCTGCGATTCTTTGATCGCAAAAGCCTGCGCGATGTGGGCGCCATTCTCGGCGCAACCGAAGACTCCGCGAGAATGCGAGTGAACCGCGCGCTGGAAAAATTGAGAGGCTTTTTCGCCGCGCGCGGAGTGCATTCGACCACGACCCTCATCGCCGGAGCGATTGCGTCCAATTCCGTCCAGGTTGCGCCTGCGGCACTGGCGCAATCCGTCACGTCTGCCGCGGTTGCGAAAGCCGCGGCAGCCGGCGCTTCAACCCTAACCCTCGTACGCGGAGCATTGAAAGTTATGGCATGGACAAAAACGCACACAACGGCCGTCGGCGCAATCGCAATCCTGCTCCTGGCAGCGGGAGCGGCAACAACCGTAACGGTAACGACCGACCGAATCCATGAGCGCCACGTACGCAGCCTGGAACCCATTTGGCACAAAAATAAAGACATCGCATCGGAGGTTATTGATGCGTTGCCTCCACTGTTTGAAGTGGTTCCGACGAAGTTTAAGCCCCCGTGGAACAATTGGAATTCCGGGCGCGATGGAGACAAATGTGCCGGGGCGAGACACCGGGCGGATGTGCTTGCCGGTTTTGCATACGACGTGCCTCCTCAACGCATTCGGTTTCCCGACGGCCTTCCGTCTCAACTCTATGATTTTGTCGTAACCGAGCCGCATGGGCGCGAAGAGATGCAACGATGGTTGAAGGAGAATCTGGGTCTCGTAGGCCGCTATGAAACCGATGACGTGGACGTTTTGCTGCTCCGGGTTGCAAATACCAACGCGCCCGGCTATAAGCCGGCAATTCCCGGTAGAAACGATCAATATTGGAAGGACGATCCGCGTTACAATCGCGGAATCTACCATTCTTCAAACGAAATCATGTATAGTGCTCCGCGCCTTCTCGGCTTTGCATTGTTTGTGGAATGGGCATTTGGGGAGCCAGTCATTGATCAGACGGGCATAACCCGGCCATTTGCCGTGCCACATTTTACGTGGCCGGAGACCGCCGGCAACACGGACTTACGAACGCTGAGACAGGCGCTGGCCGATCAGCTCGGCCTCGAGTTGGCGCCGGGCCATATGCCCATCCAATATCTCGTAATGGAAAAAGTGAAATGAAATTTGACCAATCGACCGGTGTCACTACGCTCATGAAACGAACCAATATAACATGTTCCGTCCACGCTTTTACCCTGGTTGAATTGCTCGTGGTTATCGCCATTATTGCGATCCTGGCGGCAATTCTGGTCCCTGTACTTTCGTTTGCCACTGAAAAAGCGCGAGGTACTCAGTGTCTGGGAAACTTGCGGCAGATTACGCTGGGACTGCGCATGTACGTGAATGACAACGGCGGCCAGTTCCCAATCAATGTTGCAATGGGCGCTGACAGTGACCAAACTCTGGATTGGGTCGCGGGAATGATGGATTATGACGACCCGACCCAAAATACGAATGCCGCCCTATTGGTAAATTCGCAATATTCCCAATTGGCGCGTTACGTCCAAAATCCGGCCGTCTATCGGTGTCCCTCGGACCATAGCGCGCAGTTTCCGGATATGCAGGGACCGCCACGGGTGCGCAGTTATTGCATGAGCGGCGCGATAGGATGCCGGGATTTGGCGGGCGACCCAAGAGGCGGTTCGGCCATGTATCTCCAAACTTTTCCGCCCCCGCCGCCGGCACAGCAATGGGCTGTTTACACCAAAGAGGACCAAATACAGGGAGGCCTGGGACCTTCGGAAACCTGGATTTTTATAGACGTGCATCCTGACACCATCAATAGCGGAGTCTTCGGCAATGTTATGACGACGAGCAATCCCGCAACATGGTTTTGGAAGGGAGAGGTGCCGGCTAAATGGCATAATGATGCCTGTCCAATCGCCTTTGTCGATGGCCATGTGGAAATGCATCGCTGGTTGTATCCCGGCCTGATACCCAACGTCACCTACACGGCGGATTGGGCCGGCGCCCCTGGCACAGATCCAGATGTCGTTTGGCTTGCGTCACATAGCAGCGCACCGGTGCAATGAGCGGTTCTTGATGGATGTAGCGGATTGTAGCGCCTTGTAGCGGATGTGTAGCGGCAAATGTAGCGGTTTAAATCATTCGCATTCAACACTGTAGCGGATGTAGCGGGTCCCACGACTTCAATTATCATTATGCGAGGCCATCCTCTATCCTCTATCTTCTATCCTCCGCATTTGATCCCTCACCCCATCCGGGTTGGCAGGTTTGCGTAAATCGCCAGGGCCTGGGAACGGGAACGGACGTGGAGCTTTTCGTAGATTCTCCGAATATACGTGTTGACCGTTTGGACGCTTAACTGGAGGGAATCGGCGATTTCCTTGTAGAGATATCCACGCGCGAGGAGTTCGAGGACTTCCTGCTCGCGAGGTGAGAGTTCAGCCACACCGGGCATGGTCTGATGCCGAAACGATTGCACGACTTTGCGGGCAATGCTGCTGCTCATGGGCGAACCGCCCAGGTGCACTTCTTTGAGCGCAGCCAGGAGCATTTGACGGGGCGTTTGTTTCAGCAGATAGCCGCTCGCGCCGGCGGAAAGCGCCTTGAATATATGGTTGTCATCCTCATAAACCGTCAGGATGACAAATTGGGTCTGCGGCAGGACGGTCTTGAGACGGCGAATGCATTCGATTCCGTTCATTCCCGGCAAATTGATGTCGACCAGCACCACCGAAGGCTTCTTTTCCGGCAGGGTCGTGATCGCGCTTTCGGCATCGTCGTGTTCGCTGACGCAGTCGAAGCCATCGAAACGGCGCACCCAATCGGCGAGGATTTCCCGGGCAGGCACATCATCTTCGATGATTGAAACCGTCACATTCATGGACGGTTTTATCTTAACCTCTTTTGGCAAAGATGGCGTGTCACGATTTTTCGGGACATGCATACGGCTGTGCAAGAGATTCTACGACAGGATGGACGGAATTAACAGAAGGAAAATTTAGGGGATAATTTGGGAAACATCGAACATCGAACGCCGAACGCCGAACATCGAATGGCAGACCATCCTCACTCGAACTTAATTGATAGCTCCTTGCCCTGGTATTTGACGGTTTGACTGGAATTTGGCGTGAATGAAAAGCCGACGTGCCTGGGCGGCGAAACGAGGACGATTTGGATTGTTCGCTGTTTCAGCATTCCATCAAAGGAACCATTGCGTTTTCCGATGGTCAGTGTTTCAGCGGAGTCGTCCCAATGCAGCGGAATTGTCGCAAAGGCGCCGCGTTCGTAGTCGTACGTGAGACCGTCATCTTCGTACAGCGTAAAATCGCCATCCGCGCCGGTATAAATGTAAATCGTGAGTGGGTCGGCCGGTTTTTCGCCGGTATATTGGATTTCGGGCCCAAACGGAACAATTGAGCCGGCCCGGGCAAAAACCGGAATGGCGTTGAACGGAGCCGCCGCCTGAACAGTTCGCCCGCTCACGAAGTGCTGACCGGTCCAAAAATCGTACCATCCGCCCGGGTCTTGCGGCAAATAGACCGGCCGGCTGCGCGCCCGATAGGTCGTCACGGGATTAATCAACAGCGCCGGACCAAACATATATTCATCGCCAATATTGAAAACATTGGTGTCGGCGGGAAAATCCATGACGAGCGCGCGCATGATGGTGCCGCCCTGATGCGTTACGTTGCCGGCAAGCGAATAGATGTATGGCATTAACCGGTAGCGCAACCGGTCAAATCTCACTTGTGCAGCGTAAGTGGGGCTCGAATCTCCGCCGAATTCCCACATTTCGCGATTCGGATATTCTCCGTGGACACGCAACAAAGGGACGAATGTCGCGAATTCGAACCAGCGCGCGTTCAACTCGCACCATTCATCGAAATCCTTTCCGCTGGAAAACCGCGACGGCACAGAAAAGCCGCCGCTGTCCATGCTCCAATACGGCAATCCCGACAGGCAAAAGCCGAGTCCGGCGGTAATTTGCGCGCGCATGGCCGTCCAGGTGGATGACGTGTCGCCCGACCAAACCGCGGCGCTATAGCGCTGCATCCCGGCAAACGCTGACCGCGTTAAAATGAAAACACGCTGATCCGGCTTCGCTTTTCGCTGGCCTTCGTAAACGGCTTTGCTGTTTTCGAGAGGATAGCCATTCAGCATGGCGGCGCCGGTGCCCAGCGCGGTCGGATGCAAATAGGCGCGCTGGCCCTCAAGCGTCGGCGTGGGAAGCATGTCCGGTTCGCTGGCATCCATCCACCAGCCGTCCACACCCCGGCTGAACAGCTTCGCATTGATTTGCGACCAGAACATTTTTCGCGCGTCGGCATTGAATGCGTCATAGAAGGTGTCCGGGTAACCGATCCAATCCTGGATTTCGTGCGCGAGATTCTCTTCCAGGAGAAAATGATGCGCCCGCATGATTTCAAAATTCGTGGTGCCGGCATAAAATTTCGGCCATACGGAAATGGTCAGGCGCGCGTGGTATTTTTGGTGAATGTCCCGAATCCAGCCGTCCGGATCGGGAAATCGGGAGGGGTCAAACTCGTGGGAACCCCATTGGTTTTCCTTCCAATAAAACCAGTCCTGAACGATGTTATCTATGGGTATTTTGCGCGAGCGATAGCCGTCCAGCACGTCAAGGCTCTCCTGCTGGGTTTTATATCGCTGACGGCTTTGAAAAAATCCGAAGACCCATTCGGGCATCATGGGCGCCTGGCCGGTAATTTGCCGGTAGCCGGCAATGACCTTGTCGAGGGACGGCCCGTACATAAAGTAGTAATCAATCCCCTGCCCCACCTCAGACCATAGCGATGTGTTCGGATCATGCGATGGTGTTTTCCAAAGCAATTTGACCGTTTCCATCCCCTGCTCTTTCGTCCATTCCAATTTCAATCGGTACTTTTGCCCGGCCTCGAAATGGACCCGGGCAACGTTCCACCACGGGAGCCAGCCTTGCCGCCAATGCGAAATGACCAATTTATCATCCACCCAAAGCTTGATGCCGTTATTCGAAAATGTTTCCAACAAATAATCGCCGGTTTCATCCGGCAGCACATAACCCTCCCAACGCACGCTGATATCGCCGTCCGGCAATCCCGAATAAATGAGTTGATTGGGATTCGTCGCGCCGCTGGGGATTGCGATGTCGATCTGTGGATCCAATCGTTTTCCAACCAGGCGGCCGAAATTCTCACCGGTAAAATAGGAGCCGATGAGCCCGCCGGGCCGGCTATTTTGATCAAGCAGTTGAGACGGCGGAATCGGTTCGGCTTCGCGCAAATCACCAAATCTTGTGTACGAGGTGTTGTCCCAGAAGATCCCGTAACCGCGGCTCGAAAGAAGCATCGGAATGGCGACGGTCCCGTTATGCTGCCACAGGTCGAGATCGTAGCCCTTGAGATTCATCAATCCCAATTGTTGTTGTCCCAGGCCGAAAAATGCCTCGCCATCATTGGGCATCCATTCCTGCCGAACATGGTACGTCGAGTCTCCCTGGACAATGGCCGGCGTCAATGTTCGGCCATCCGCTTTTTCGGCTAATATGAGCTTGCCGCTTGAATCGAAAAAGGAAACTGCCCCAGAATGAAGGTCCACGTGGACATGCAATGCGTCCGTCGTCAAATCCGCGTCGTCGCCCGTAGAACTCAAAGACCAATGGGTCCTCGTATCATGACGTTCGCCCGCAGACAGGCTTTTGCGCGAAAAAAAGGTCGCATCGGGCGAAACGGCGACGCGAATTACATTGTCCGCGCAGACTTCGAGTTTTAGGAATTTATCGCCGACGGGAATTATCACTCCGTCATTTAGTTTTTGCGGGCCTGCGGCTGAAGCAGGGATGGCAAGTGCGATAATTGCGAGGAAAAGAGCCGCGCGCGTGAACAAGCGGTGCCAGCCGTCCCTTCGGGACTTGGGACTCATTCTGTCCGAAATCCGGCGTTGAAACGCCAGGCTATTTCCAATTGTCCCTGACGGGACAGGCTCCTGACAGCCAAGGTGCAGGTCATTGAGGCAATGAACCGTAGCGCAGACTTCCAAGTCCGCTGTATCGCAGGTTTCCAAACCTGCCAGTCGCAAGACGTCGTAGGACATCTTACGGTCAGCCGATTTAGAAATCGGCGATACAGCAGGTTTGGAAACCTGCGCTACGGCGCCAGGGTCCATGGAATTTGCACTGGCGGAATAGCAGCGACTAAAACCGGTGTCAAGGAACACCTTGTCGCTAAAATTGAGGACAAGCATTCTGCGGCGGCGCGTGATGGAATGGCGCCATCGCATGAAACAGGTTCTTCTATGTGTCTTGCTCGCCGTCGGCTTTCGCTGCGCCGCATCCAACTACCGGAACTTCGACGTGGCCATTTATATTCCCGCCAGTGTCGTGCACAGTTTCGAAGACCCTTCGAAGCTCCAAAATGACTGGAACGTCATAAGCAACCAATTAAAGGTGGACAAAGTTTATATTGAGTCGCAACGCGACCACCTGACCAACAGCGATGCGCTGCTCGATCGCGTTAAACAGTTTTTCCTGGACCGCGGCGTGCGTGTGGCCGGCGGAATGGCGCTGTCAGACGGCGGGAACGGCGGGCAGTTCCAATCGTTTTGCTACACCGACCCAAACGATCGCGCATTTATCAAAAGTGCGAGTGAATTGGCGGCGCGGCATTTCGACGAATTCATCCAGGACGATTTCTTTTTTACATCAACCAAGTACGAATCCGATATCCGGGCCAAGAGACGCAAGAGTTGGACGCAATTTCGCCTGCAACTGATGGACGCCGCCGCCGAAAACCTGATTATCAAGCCTGCCCGCGCGGTGAATCCGCGGGTGCGGCTCATCATCAAATTTCCCAACTGGTACGAACATTATCAGGGCAACGGCTACGACCTGGACAAGGAGTCGAAGCTGTTTAGCGGCATTTACACAGGCACAGAAACGCGGGACCCGGTCATCACAGACCAACATTTGCAGGAATATCAAAGCTACGAGATTATGCGGTACCTGGACAATGTGGCGCCGGGCCGAAACGGAGGCGGTTGGGTTGATACGTACAGCGTTCGTTGGCTGGACCGGTACGCCGAGCAGCTTTGGGACACGATGTTTGCTAAAGCGCCTCAAATCATGCTTTTTGAATGGTCCGCCCTGACAAGGCCGATCGATCCGGGCGATCGCGACGCGTGGGAAGACCTGCACACCAGCTTCGATTACGGCCAGATGCTGAGCACGTTTCGCCCCGGCGACACCGCACTTGCCGCGCCGACTGTGGCGCTCGTTGCTGGTTATTCGCTGGAACAAGTGGACTCTTTCCTGGGCAAACTCGGCAATCCCATCGGCATCGCCGCTTATAAACCGTATCAATCGACTGGCGAAGACTATTTGCACAATTACCTGGGCATGATTGGAATTCCAATAGAATTGCAGCCAGGTTTCCCCACCAATGCGGATCTGGTTCTTCTTACGGAATCGGCAAAGTTCGACCCGGACATCGTGCCGAAAATCAGGAATCAGTTGCGGGCCGGAAAATCTGTCGTTATCACGTCCGGCCTTTTGCGTGCCTTGCAAGGCCGCGGAATCGAGGACATTATCGAAGCGCGCTGCACGGATCGCCGCGTGCTGGCGCGCGATTTTTCCTCCGGCTTCGGGGCGGGAAATGCTTCCGCTCTGGCAGCGGCGACAAATGCGGGCATTTTGCTTCCCGAAATTGATTTCATTACCAACGACGCCTGGTCACTTGTGCGAGCCGAGGCCAATGGCAACGCATTTCCGCTCCTTCTGATGGATCGTTATTCAAAGGGCGTGCTGTATATTCTAACGGTTCCTGACAATTTCAATGACCTGTATGCCCTGCCGCCAATGGTCACCAGTGCGATTAAAAATTATCTGATGAGCGAATTTCCCGTGCGCCTGGACGGGCCGGCGCGGGTCGCGTTATTTGCCTATGACAATCACACGTTCATCGTCGAATCGTATTTGGACACACCGACGGACGTAACGGTTTCGGTGATTGGAAACACGACACGGTTGAAAAATCTCGTCACCGGGGAACAAATTGACGGCCAATTCGCATTCACGTCGCGATGGAGGCGGAATGCGGGCTATGAAAAGAGGGTCTCATTCCAGGTCCATTTGCTTCCGCATAGTTATGAGGTTTTTGAGATGGGGGGAAAATCAAATTTAACACGCGGTCAATAGCCGTTGACCTGTGGTGTGGTGGAACACGGCGCGCTGCGCCGTGTAGCGCCGCGTGCAGCGGCGCAAGGAGTGTGGCCAGCCGTTGTACCACGTATGTTCCGCCCGCTCCGCGCGGGCGGGGACGGCGCAGCGCGCCGTCCGCCACCACTTTCGGTTCATGGCTGTAAAGCAGGTCAAAAAGGAACAGGGAACTTTCGTGGTCCGCAACATTCTCGTTGGAACGATTCTCCTCCCCATGAACCGCAACATTCTCATTCGAACGATTCTCCCTCACCCCAGCCCTCTCCCGCTGGGAGCATAGGCGCTAACTTAATAATGGACATATGAATAAAGATAAATTATTATGGCGCTATGCGCGACGAA
>Ga0335075_10002205_pt1 | contig 31517 bp, 29 predicted proteins | sample Lox_Sample_24_FD_206723 | JGI IMG/M metagenome (GOLD analysis project Ga0335075, IMG submission 206723) | Soil microbial communities from Loxahatchee National Wildlife Refuge, Florida, United States - Lox_Sample_2.4 | ecosystem: Environmental > Terrestrial > Soil > Wetlands | place: USA...
CCAGATGCTGCGGCTCGGCCGTTCGCTCTGAGGTGAAGGCCGGCATCAGCCGGTGGAGAGTGTGGGCGGATGTTCCCGCAAGAGCCCCTCGCGGACTTCTCGCCGACCGCCGCCGCACCGTCGTTCAAAGGAGCACGGGGCTCACGGCGGGAACATCCGCCCACACCCCACCACCAACTGTGATCCGCCGCCCCGATCCGATACCCTCTCAAGTACCAGAGAAAGGAGGTGGTCCTAACCTTGTCTGACAGTTCTTGCGGGACCCTGGAGGTGTCCGGCCGCTAGGTCGGAGGCTGACCCCGCTTAGCGGAGTCCAACCCGCGACACCGCCGTCCGTTGAGTGCCGGGAGTAGTCCCTCCGGTCATCGAGCTCACGGCGGTTACGCCAGCAGAAGGTCATGCGAGGGGCGCTGTTGTCGGCAGCGCCCCTCGCGCATTCCCGGGTGCATTAGGCTCCGGTGCATGTGCCGAAACATCCGCACCCTCTACAACTTCGAGCCTCCCGCGAGCGAGGACGAGGTCCGCGCCGCCGCGCTCCAGTACGTGCGCAAGATCAGCGGCTACACCAAGCCCTCCCAGGCCAACCATGAGGCGTTCGACGAGGCCGTCGAGGCGGTCACCCGCATCTCGGAGGAGCTGCTCAGCAAGCTGACGACGAATGCGCCGCCCCGCGACCGCGAGGTCGAGGCGGAGAAGGCGCGGGCACGCGCCGCCGCGCGCTACGCGGCCTGACTCTCGGTCCCGAGCACCGGCAGCGACAGGTAGGTCCGCCAGGCGGCGGGGATCGTCGGGCTCGCGACCTGGATGAACACGTGCGGGCTCGGTGTACGCGGGGTCCGCGCCAGTTGCATGCCCGAGTGGCGCAGCATCGTGTTGCCCTTACGACGGTTGCAGGGAGCGCACGACGCGACGATGTTCTCCCAGTTGGAGGAGCCGCCCTTGGAGCGGGGCACGACGTGGTCCACGGTCAGATTCGAGCGTGAGCCGCAGTACTGGCAGGTCCAGTCGTCGCGGGCGAACACGGCCCGCCGGGTGATCTTGCGCCGGTGCGTGTCGCGCGGGATTTTCACGTAGGTGACGAGCCGGATCACCACCGGCCGGGACATGTTGGCGCTCGCCGAGTGCAGATCCCACTCGCTGCGCTCGATCATCTCCGCCTTCTCCTTGAGCAGGAGCACGACGGCGCGCCGCACGGTGCAGACGTTGATCGGTTCGAACGTCGCGTTGAGGACGAGCACCCGGCCACTCTCTCGCCCGCGCCGCTGATGCTCAGAAGGCGGCGCGGACCCCACTGGATCAGCTGGGATGGCGGAAGTGGCCATAACGCTTCGCCGCGAAGTGTAGCTGTGGGGCAGGCGAGCCGCCCGCCTGCCGGCGGCTTACGCGGACGGGAACGAGCCGAGCAGACGCAGCTGCGCGACATGCGTCTCGACGCCGGCCAGTGCCGCTGCCACCGCCGCATCGGTCGCCGCGCCCTCGACGTCGACGAAGAACACATACTCGCCGAGCCCGACCTTGCGCGGCCGTGACTCGATGCGTGTCATGTTGACCCCGCGGCGCGAGAACTCCGCCAGGCAGTCGACGAGCCAGCCGGCGTGGTCGGACTCCCGCGGCCAGAACGCGACCGCGGTCTTGAACGCGCGGTGCTGGGCATCGACCGACGGCTCTGCCTGCGTTTGATGCCCAGCTTCTGGCCGCGAGCGGCCACCGCGGCCATCCTCGCGGGCCAGCCACGCGAACCGGGTCTCGTTGCCCGCAACGTCCTCCACGTTCTCGACCAGGACCGTCCCGCCGTAGCGCGCCGCGGCCGTCCGCGGCCCCAGCGCCGCCCACGCACGGTCGGCCGACGCGACTGCGCGGACCGCCTCGGCGGTCGACGTCTCCGACCGCACGGTCGCGCCGGGCATCCGCGTGCGCACGAACCCCGCACACTGGCCGAGTGCCTGGGGGTGGGAGAGGACGACCTCCACGGCATCGAGCGCCAGGCCCGCGCGGCCGATCAGGCAGTGATGGATCGACAGGACCGTCTCACCGACGATCTGCACCGCGGGGGCGTCGAACGCGAGCGCGTCCAGCGTCGCGTTGACCGAGCCCTCGAGCGAGTTCTCGATCGGCACCACCCCGCGGTCGCTCTCTCCGTGCTGGACCGCCATCACGACCTCGTGGATCGTCGCCTCCGGGATTGCCTCGACGTTCGGTCCGGCGAGCGCGTCCGCCGAGCTCAGCAGCGCCTCGTGGGAGTACGTCCCGGCGGGGCCGAGATATGCGACGCGCATCGCTTGCGGCCGGTCCTATGAGGAGCGAGCGCCGGTCCGAAGTGGCGCGCCGCTGCGCTCGCCGCTCAAGGCGACGGTGACGGCCTCGGCCTCCTCCGGGGAGAGCTCCAGCTCACCCTCGCCGTCTCGCACCTGCTTGGCGTACAGCCGCGCCTGGTCGCGATGGTGGATCGATGAGAGCACGATGCCCGAACGGGTTGCGTCGAGCAGGGCGATCGAGACCGACTGCCGGCCGGACATCTCGCCGTAGGCGTCGTACCGCACCAGTGAGGTGTAGGCGACCGCGCCGTCGAGCCGGCCCTCCGCGGCGCCCATGCGCTGGTCCAGTCGCAGCGCGACGTCCTCGACGTATCCGGAGAGCGCCGCGAACTGCTCCTGCAGCGCAACCGCATGGCTGACGAGGTCCTCGCGGCGGTCGCCGAGCACCGCGCGCTGCTCGCTGCGTACTCGCCGCAGGCGGCCGGCCAGTATGGCCGTCACCAGAAGGGACACGATCGCGAGCGCCGCAGCGGCGAGCGCGACGATCCCGACGGTGCTCTGCAGGTCATGCATGCCGGCCAAGGATAGGCGCCGCGCAGGTCGCCTCGCGACGATCTGCGCGGCCGCGCCCGGCTACTTGAACGTGACGGCGACGCCCTGTGAGTTGTTCGTCAGGTCCTTCTCGCCCGGCACTTTCTCCACCATCGCCTTGATCGTGTAGTTGCCCTGCGGGGGAGAGCTGCGCAACGTCACGTCGCAGGTCGTCGTCTGGCCCTTGGCGATCGACGGGATCACCTTCGTCCCGGAAACGCTCGTGCCGACCACCTCGACCTTGCAGATGACGTCGGTCTCGGTGTAGTTGCCCTGGTCGGTGACGCTCAGCGTGAAGGTGGGCGGCGGGCTCGCCGTCACCGCGGTGCCGTCGGTCAGCGTCGTTCCGTTGTAGCTGACGGAGTTCAACCCATCTCCGTGCAGGCCGGTCACAGGCCCGCTGCTGGTCGAGCCCGAGCCGCTCGAGACCGAGACGCCGAGCTGCGCGCCGACGTAGCTGGGCTCCAGCCAGCTGAGGCTCGGCAGGAACTGGCTCGCGTTGATCGGCGTGCCGTTCTCGCCGCCGACCACGATGTTCGCCCCGTGGAGCGCGGAGACGAGCTGCTTGACCGCGTATTGCTTGTATTCCACGTCGGAGGCGAGGAACAGCGCCATGTCGCCGGTGATCTGCTGGACCCCCTCCTGATGCTCGGAGCCGAGCGCGGGCTGGATCTCGGCCGCGAGGTTGGTGAGACCGTCGACGCGTTCCTGGAGCGCGTGGACCAGGTGCGACTGCGCGCCGTGCGCCGCGCCCGGCACGCTCAGCCGCTCGGCCCGCTTGAGCTCGGTGTTGGCATCCGAGCTGGCCTGGGCGACCGCCTGCCCGGTCGTGCTGGCGTCGGTGCTGCCGGCCTTCGCCAGCGCCGCGAACAGCGCCTTGCTCGTCCCCTTCGACTGCCCGACGATCGAGTAGACGCTGTCGCCGTAGTTCTGCAGCGCGCTCTTGTTCGCCGAGCCCTCGCAGCTGTTCACCGCGACCGCGATGACTACGATTGCGATGACCAGCGCCAGCAGAGCGATCCCACGCCGCGTGCGGATCGACTGCTGGGGCGGGCGTGACGGTGGCCGTCGCCGCGAGCCACGGCCCGATCCCGACCCGCCGGAGCCCGAGGGACGCCGGCGCGCGCTCGACCGGCTGGGGCTCCTGCTCTCAGTGCGAGGCGGCTCGTCAGCCTCGTCGAAGAACGACACGCGGCGCACTCCTTGCCGACGACGGTGAAGATGTTGAGTATGAACGGACGGACGGCCGGATTGGCAAAAGTGACACGAACCATGCAATTCCACCGCCGCGCCGTAACCCCTGCTCAGGTCCCGCAGGGACCATCGGCGCTGCGCCGAACTGGACGCCTATGAGCCCCGACCGCCGGCGCGCGCGGGCCGACTCGACGACCCGTGTGGGTCTCAGAACCGCGGCCACTCGCGCCTCCTCGGTCGAGGCGCCGCTGATCCTCGACCGCTACGCGCTGCATAAGCGGCTCGGATCCGGTGCGTTCGGCACCGTCTGGATGGCCCGTGACGAGCGACTGGAGCGGGATGTCGCCGTCAAGATCCTTGCACGCGACCTGATCGCCGACGGCCGGTTCGAGCGCGAGGCGCGGGCCGCCGCCCGCCTTTCACATCCCGCGATCGTGACCCTGTACGAGGCGGCGGTCGACGACGACGGCGCCTACCTGGTCTCCGAGCTGGTGCGCGGCGAGACGCTCGGGAGGCTGCTCGAGGACGGCGAGCTCTCCGACCGCGACATCCTCGAGGTCGGTGTCGCGCTCTGCGACGCGCTCGCGCACGCCCACGAGCAGGGGGTCGTCCATCGCGACGTCAAGCCCTCCAACGTGTTGATCCCGCGGTCGGGCCGCTCGACACGAACCCCCTGCAAACTGACGGATTTCGGCGTCGCGCGGATCATCGACTCCGACTCGCTGACGCTCACCGGTGACGTGATCGGGACGCTCAACTACATGGCGCCCGAGCAGTCGGCCGGTCTCGAGGCGGGGGAGGCGGCCGACCTCTACTCGGTCGCGCTCGTTCTCTACGAGGCGCTGTCGGGCGTCAATCCGCTGCGTGGTGCTGCCGCCCGCGGCTCCAGGCGACTGCTGCAGCTCCCGCCCCTGCGACGCCAGCGACGCGACCTGCCGGCGCCGATGGCCGACGCGATCGACCGCGCGCTCAGGCCCCGCATCGAGGAGCGCGGCTGGCTGGCCGATCTGCGCGACGGCCTGGCCGGCGGCGTGGAGCACGTCGGCGAGGAGGCGGGCATCGTCACCGGCGCCTTCGAGCGAGCGCCGCACGATGGGGACGAGGACGACGGGGTCACCCGGCGGTTCGGGATCGGCACGCTGATCGCTCCCCGCGACGGCGGGCTGACCGCGCCTCGGGGCGCCGAACGCGGCGGTGAGCGGCGGTGGGCCCAGGACGAGCTCGATGAACCCGATCCCAGCCGCCTGATCTGGCAGGCACGCGCCGTCGCCGGGGTCTGCGCCGCTGGAAGCGCGGCATGGCTCGACCACACGTTGCTGCAGGCGCACGGCACGCTCACAATCCCGGTGGCGCTGGCCGCGCTCGTCGCAGGCGGTCTGTCGCTGCTGTTGCCTCGGATCGGCTGGATCGCGCTCGCCGCCTACATCTGCGTCGCGGCCACCGCCCAGGGCGCCGCCGGTGTCGCCGCGCTCGTCGGGGTTGGTGCGCTGATTCCGGTCGTCCTGCTGCCCGCGTCTGGGACGCTCTGGGCCGCCTCGGCGGTTGCCCCCGCGCTGGGATTTCTCGGTCTGGCGGGTGCGTGGCCTGCGGTGGCGGGCTGGGCGCATCGCCCGTGGCGGCGGATGATGCTCGGCGCGAGCGGCTGGCTCTGGTTGTCGCTCGCCGGGCCGCTCGCCGGCCGCGCGCTGTACGAACCACGACCGCGCGGCACGGCCCCGCAGCCGCAGTGGCGCGGCTCGATCACGGGGCTCGCCGATCACGTGCTCTCACCGCTCGCGCACTCCGGTCAGCTCGCCGGTGTGGTCGTGTGGGCCGCCGCCGCGATTCTCGTGCCTTGGGTGGTCCGCCGCCGCAACCCCCTGCTCGACGTGGCGCGCGCCGTCATCTGGGCGGCTGCGCTCGCCGCGGGCACACCGGTGGCGATCACCGCGCTGGCCCGCGCGACCCATGGCTCCCATCCGGGATCGCCGTCCAGCGCGCTCGCGGGTACGGTCGCGGCAGCCGCGCTTGCCCTGGCGCCGCTGGCGGTGGTGCAGACACACCGAGCACTCCGTCGCGAGAGCTGAGTTCCGTAGCATGAATCACAGTCCTTCGGACGGATGTCTCCAGACTTGGAGCAGGGCCGTCAGGCCCCGACGACACCACGTGCCATGAGCTTCCTGAGACGCCTTGAGAGCAACATCGCCGACCTTGTGGAGGGCACGTTCAGCCGCGTGTTCAAGTCCGAGGTGCGGCCGGTCGAGATCGCCCGCAAGCTCGCGCGTGAGATGGAGGAGCACAAGTCCTACTCCTTGAACCGCACCTACGCCCCCAACGAGTACCGGGTGTTCCTCTCGCCGCAGGACCGGGAGCGCTTCGCCGACACCGAGCACGCGCTCGCCGGCGAGTTTTCCGGGTATCTGCTCGAGTACGCCCGGCGCGAGCGCCTGGCCCTGATGAGCCGCCCGATCATCCATTTCGAGACCGACGACCGTCTCCGCCTGGGCGAGTTCGGAATCCAGACGAGCCTCGTCGAGCATCCCGGGGAGTTCGTCGAGCGGCCGGAACCTCGGGCGGGCGGGTCGCCCGGCCCGGTGGCGCCGGAGCCGGAATGGGCGCGCTCCGAACCGGCGGGTGGCCGGACGATGATCCACTCGACCGCCGAGCGGGTGGCCGAGGGGCTGGCGGACGCGCGCGGGCCGCGCCGGCGACGCGCGGTGCTCATCCTCGGCTCAAAGCGGCTTGTCGTCGACGACTCCGGGGTGACGCTCGGGCGCAGCCGCTCCAGCGACGTGATGGTCGATGACCCCAACGTCTCCCGCGCCCACGCCGAGGTTCGCGCGCACGGCAGCACCTGGGTCCTCACCGATCTCGGATCGACCAACGGGACCCGGCTCAACGGACGCCGCGTCACCCAGGCCGAGGTGCTCGGGCCCGGGGATCAGATCGAGGTCGGGACCACCACGCTGACGTTCGACCTGGAGTAGTGCGCCGTGTCGCTGCAGCCTGTGTCGGTCAGCCTGAAGTTCGCGTTCCTCGCCGTGCTCTACCTGTTTCTGGTGTGGGTCGCGTTCTCCGCGATCCGCGATCTGCGCCGGGGACGCGGCAGCGGCCGCGCCTACGACGACGGCTACGAGGATCGCGACGGCGAGGGCCCGTACGACGCCACCGGCATGTACTCGGCCGCGCAGCTCGGGAAGCAGGACCACGACGACCGCGAGCCGCGATTGCTGGTGGAGCGCGCCGCCGGACACGAGAGCGGGGTCGCCTACGACCTGTCCGAGCCGGTGACGCTCGGGCGCGGGAACGTCGAGATCCACCTGGAGGACCCGTTCGCATCCTCGCATCACGCGCGCATCACGCCGGAGGGGAACGTTGTCGTGATCGAGGATCTCGGCTCGACGAATGGAACGTATCTCAACGATGCGCCGCTGTCCGGGCCCCAGCCGCTGCACGACGGCGACCGGATCCGCATCGGCGACAGCGAGTTCTCCTACCTTCAGTGAAGACTCTGTCCCCGCCGCCCACCCCCAACGCCATCTGATGCTTCGCGCCGCTGACAGCGTCTGGAAGACCGACACCGGCCGGCAGCGCCGGGACAACGAGGACTCCGCCTACGTGCGTGTGCCGCTGTACGTCGTCGCCGACGGCATGGGCGGTGCGCAGGCCGGCGAGGTCGCCTCGGCGCTGGCCGTGGAGGAGTTCCAGCGCGGATTGCCCGACTCCGACGCGGATCACCCGACCGCGGAGCAGCGGCTCGCCGCCCGGGTGCGCGACGCCAACCGCCGGATCTACGAGACCGCGCAGGCCGAGCGCGAGCACTCGGGCATGGGCACGACGCTCACCGCGGTGTACGTCGATGGCGCCGATCTGGCGATCGCCCACGTCGGCGACAGCCGCGCCTATGTGCTCCGCGACGGTGAGCTGACCCGGCTCACGCACGATCACTCGCTCGTCGAGGAGCTGATGCGCCGGGGCAAGCTCACTCCCGAGCAGGCGGCCGAGCACCCCCAGCGCTCCATCATCACCCGCGCCCTCGGGATCGAACCCGACGTCGAGGTCGACACCTGGACCTATCCCGGTCGCGCCGGCGACGTGGTGCTGCTGTGCTCGGACGGGCTCACCTCGATGATCGACGAGGACCAGGTGGCCCAGGTGCTCCGCTCCGAGCCGGACCTCGACCGCGCCGGAGAGCGCCTGATCGCGGCCGCCAACGAGGCGGGCGGCCGGGACAACATCACGGTCGTCCTGTTCAGGCTGGTGGAGACCGAGGACGAGCGACAGGAGGACCCGGGGGAGACGGTGGTCGGGCTGCAGCGCGACGATGAGCTGATCAGCCCGCGCGAGCCGGACGCCGCGGCCGCGTACGGGTCCGCCGACCCGCCGACCGCGCAGATGACGGTCGCCCCGCCGGTGATCACTCGCGACCAGACCGGGTCGCGCCCCGCACCGCGGCTGGCCCGCACCCAGGGACGCCCGCAGAAGAAGCGCGGCCGGCGCGGCCGGGAGCCGGGGCAGGGGCCCCTGTTCAAGCTCGGAGCCGCGTTGTTCTCGATTGCCGTCGTGCTCTTCCTGTTCGGCGGCGGCGGGTACCTCGCCACCCGCGAGCTGTTCTTCGTCGGGACCAACTCCGACGGCATCGTCACGCTCTACAGCGGCCTGCCCTACGACTTCATCGTCCCGTTCTACGAGCAGTCCTACGTTTCGGGGCTCCCCGCGTCCGAGGTGCCCAAGGCCGACCGGGCGCAGTTGTTCAACCACGACCTGCACTCCCAGACCCAGGCGATCGCGATCATCCGCCAGGCCGAGCTGGGCCACTACCCGAAGGTCAAATGAGATGAGCGCGCGCAACCGAGAGCTGCTGGGCCTACTGCCCGCTTCGGCCCTGGTGATCGCGGGCTTCGCCGCGGTGTTCGTGCAGCGCCAGAACGTCCTGTCGAACGTCTCGCTGACCTACGGGATCCTGTTCCTCGCCCTGTGCCTGGGAGCGCACGTGTTCCTGCGGATCACCCTGCCCTACGCCGATCCGTACCTGTTCCCGATCGTCGCGCTGCTCGCCTCGCTCGGAATCGTGATGATCTACCGGATCAGCGCGACCGACGCGCGCCAGCAGGCGCAGTGGTTCGTCGTCGGGCTGATCCTGTTCGTCGCCACCATCCTGATGTTCAGGGACTATCGCCGGCTGGAGCAGTACCGCTACGTGATCGTCGCGATCTCGCTCGTGCTGCTTGTGCTCCCGCGCGCCCCCGGGATCGGCGAGCAGGTCAATGGCGCCTACCTCAACATCAAGCTTCCGGGCGGGATCACCTTCCAGCCGACCGAGTTCTCGAAGATCGGGCTCGTCATCTTCCTGGCCAGCTACCTGCGCGACACCCGCCAGGTCCTCGTCCAGGGAGCGCGTCGCCTACTCGGGATCACGTTCCCGCCGCTCAAGCACTTCGGTCCCGTGCTCGTCATCTGGGGCGTGGCGATGCTCGCGCTCGTCCTGCTCTCCGACATCGGCTCCTCGGTGATGTTCTACGGCGCGCTGCTGGCGATGCTGTACGTCGCGACCGGGCGTCTCTCGTTCGTGGTGATCGGGCTGATCGCATTCATCGGCGGCGCCTGGTTCCTCGGGAGCCACATCGCTCACGTGCACGCGCGCTTCGAGACCTGGCAGCACGCGCTCAACCCGACGATCTACAACGCTCCGCTCGGCAGCTACCAGGTCGCCAACGGCAACTTCGCGATGGCCGCGGGCGGCCTGTTCGGCCAGGGCTTCGGCGAATCGATCATCACGGTGCCGGGAACTCACTCCTCGCTCATCCCCGAGGCCGACACTGACATGATCTATGCGGTCCTCACCTCTGAAATCGGACTGTTCGGGGCGGTGGGGGTGTTGATTGGGTACCTGCTGTTCGTGTGGCGGGGGTTCAAGACGGCGATGCTCTCCTCTGACTCGTTCTCGAAGCTGATGGCGGTCGGCCTCACCTCGGTGTTCGCGCTGCAGGTGTTCGTGATCGTCGGCGGGGTGACGCGGGTGATCCCGCTCACCGGCGTGACGCTGCCGTTCATCTCCTACGGCGGCGCGTCGATCGTCGCCAACTTCGTGCTGCTCGCGCTGCTGCTGCTCGTCTCCAACCGCGCCCGGCGACCGGTCCGGCAGAACACGTAGATGAACGACCAGATCGTCAAGCTCTTCGGCTTCATCCTCGTCCTGTTCGGGCTGCTCGTGTTCTTCACCAGCAAGTGGACGGTGTTCGACGCCACGGCGCTGAACAACAACTCGCTCAATCACCTCACGGCGATCCGCGACGCGAAGATCAAGCGCGGGCGGATCCTCGCCGACAACGGCGAGGTGCTGGCCAAGTCCGTCCCGGCGGGCGGGGGAGAGTGGAAGCGGACCTATCCGCAGAACTCGCTGTTCGCCCAGACGGTCGGCTACTGGCGCGGCTCCGGCAACGACGCGGGTCTCGAGAGCTACTACGCGGGCCGCCTCAACGGCAAGACCGAGTCGATCAGCTCGGTGCTCGGGCCGCTGTCGAGCAGCCTGAAGGTGGGCGACACGCTGCATACGACGCTCGATCCCAAGGCGCAGGAGGAGGCTCGCAGCGAGCTCGCCGGCCGTGTCGGGGCGGTCGTCGCGCTCCAGCCGCGCACCGGCGCGGTGCTTGCGATGTACGCCAACCCGACCTACGACCCCAACTCGAGCAAGTGCTCGGCCAGCGCCGGGTGCAGCTACTTCAATCGCGCGACCCAGGCCGCCTACCCTCCCGGTTCGACGTTCAAGATCGTCACCGCCGGGGCGGCGATCAACACCGGCAAGTACTCCCCGAACTCGCAGGTCGACGGGAATTCGCCGAGGACCATCTCCGGTGTGCCCCTGGAGAACGATCTCAACCACTCCTACGGCACCGTGTCGCTCACCTACGCGCTCACCCAGTCGATCAACACCGTCTGGGCTCAGGTCGGCGTCAACGTCGGGACCCCGGTAATGACGGACTACATGAAGCGCTTCGGGTTCTACTCCGACCCGCCGATCGATCTGCCCAAGGGCGAGCTGCGCGCCTCCAACGTGCTCTCCCCGGCGGGCGTCGCCTATCCGCCGGGCTCCCAGGACGAGGACATCGGGCGGATCGCGATCGGCCAGGGCGGCCTGTCGGTCGCGCCGCTGCAGATGGCGATGGTCGCCTCGACGATCGCCGACAACGGCAACCTGATGCGGCCACACCTCGCCTCGCGGTTCACCAACTCCCAGGGGGAGACGGTGCAGACGATCCGGCCCTCGCTCTATCACCACGTCATGAGCGCCCAGTCCGCCCAGGACATCAATCAGATGATGCGGACCGTCGTCGATGAGGGAACCGGCACGCCGGCGTCGCTCGGCGGTATCTCGTTCGCCGGTAAGACCGGGACCGCCTCGGTCGGCAAGGCGGGCCAGCAACGGACCGACCCGTGGTTCATCGGCTTTGCGCCGGCGAACGATCCGAAGGTCGCGGTTGCCGTGGTGCTGGAGAACACCCCGAACGAGTACGGCGGCCAGGTCGCGGGCCCGATCGCGGCCGCGGTCGTGCGGACCCTGCTCCAGGAGGGGAAGTGAGCGGGATCACCAAGGACACGGTGATCGACGACCGCTACAGGGTCGTCAGGCGCCTGGGGACCGGGGGCATGGCCGACGTCTTCCTGGTCGAGGACCAGCAGCTCGGCCGCAAGGTCGCGCTCAAGCTCCTGCACCGCCGGTTCGCCGAGGATCCCGCGTTCGTCGAGCGGTTCCGGCGCGAGGCGCGCTCGGCCGCGGGGCTTCAGCACCAGAACATCGTGGGCGTCTACGACCGCGGCGAGTACGACGGCACCTACTACATCGCCATGGAGTACCTGCCCGGGCGCACGCTCAAGGCGATCATCACCGAGGAGGCGCCGCTCGATCCGGTCCGGGCCATCGACATCGCCATCCAGATCCTCAAGGCGGCCCGGTTCGCCCACCGCCGTGGGATCGTGCACCGCGACCTCAAGCCCCACAACGTGATCGTCGACGACGCCGGCGACGCGAAGGTGACCGACTTCGGCATCGCGCGCGCCGGAGCCTCGGACATGACCGAGACCGGCTCGATCATGGGCACCGCCCAGTACCTCTCGCCCGAGCAGGCCCAGGGCCACTCGGTCACGCCGTCCTCGGATCTCTACTCGGTCGGGGTCGTGCTCTACGAGATGCTCACCGGCCGGGTGCCATTCGACGGCGAGCAGGCGGTGACGATCGCGCTCAAGCACGTCTCCGAGGCGCCGGTCCCGCCCTCCCAGCTGAACCCGAAGATCCCGCCGGAGCTCGAGCAGACGATCCTGTGGACGCTCAACAAGAACGCCGCCGACCGGCCCGTCGACGCCGAGCAGTTGATCACCGTGCTGGAGCACTGCCGCGAGGCGATCCTCGCCGGCGCCGCCGGGGAGCGCACCGCCTCGATGGCCGCGATCGCAGCGGGCGCCGCCGCCGGACTGCCGATCGATCCCGCCACCTCGTACGCACCCGTGCCGCCCGTTTCCCAGCCGATCACCAACGGCTCGGGCTCGATCCCGGTCGTGGTCGCGGGCGAGCAACCGCCCGAGGAGGACCACCGCGGCTGGCTGCCCTGGCTGTGGGCGCTGCTCGTGGTGCTGCTGGTCGCGGGGGCTGCGACCGCCGCTTATTTCCTCAGCCGCCCCAAGCAGGAGCTGGTTCCCCCGGTCACCAACGAGCCGTACGCGGTCGCGGCCTCCCAACTGCGCCAGGCGGGCTTCCAGGCCAACCCGTACCGCGTCGCCAGCGGCCGGGTCGCGGGCACCGTGCTCGGCCAGACGCCGGCGGGCAACACCAAGGCGGACAAGGGATCGACGGTGACCCTGCGCGTCTCCAAGGGCCGCGGCAACGTTCGGATCCCGTCGGTCCAGGGTGAGTCGAAGGCGACGGCCGAGAAGACGCTCAAGGGCTACGGCCTGAAGGTCTCACGGACCGAATCGGTGGCCTCCTCGCGCTGGGCGATAGGCAAGGCGACGGGCACGAGCCCGGGCGCCGGTCAGTCGGTGCCGACCGGCCAGAAGGTGGTGTTGCTCATCTCCAGCGGCGCGCCGCAGAAGACGGTTCCGGATGTCAAGGGCTCGAACGCGAGTGCGGCCGCGGCGACCTTGCGTGCCGCCGGCTTCAAGGTGCGCTTCGACCGTGTCGTCAACGGCTCGGTGACCGCCGGGCAGGTCATGCAGCAGACGCCGACGGGGAACGCCAAGGCAGCTCCGGGGACGACGGTGACGCTCACCGTCGCCAAGGCGCCGGCGCGGGGGACGGTCCCGTCGGTCACCGGCGACCCGACCGCCGAGGCGATCAGCGCCCTCCAGGCCGCCGGCTTCACCAACTACAAGGAGAGGTTCCGCACCGTCCATGTCGCCGACAAGGCGGGAACGGTCGTCGCCCAGCAGCCGGTGGGCGGCTCCACGCAGCTGAAGTCGACGAAGGTCGTGATCGTCATCGGTCGCTACCAGGGCACCTCGACCACCTCCACCACGAGCACGACCACCACCACGAGCTCCAGCTCCACGACGTCGAGCTCAACGACGCCCACGGTGGGGGCAGTCGGGACCACCACCCAGTGATCGGGCGCGCGCGCCGGTGATCCGCTACTGCTGGCGGTGCGCGGCGGTGCTCCCCGCCGTGCCTCCGACGACCTGCGCCGTCTGCGGCGAGGTCCATTACGTCAATCCCAAGCCATGTGGCAACGCGGTCGTGATCAACGGCGACCGCGTCCTGCTCGCCCTCCGCGCGCTCGAGCCCTCCGCCGGCGCCTGGACCGCCCCGGGCGGCTTCTGCGAGCCCGGCGAGCATCCCCGCGCCGCCTGCGAGCGCGAGCTCCGGGAGGAGACGGGCCTGCGCGGCCACGCAGTCGCGTACCTCGGTGCCTGGATGGACGTCTACGGCGAGGCCGAGGACGGCTTGGAGATCCAGACGGTCGTCAGCGGCTACCTGTGCCGCCTGGACGACCCGCGCGCGACGCCGAGGCCGGACCCAGGGGAGACCCGCGAGGTCGGCTGGTTCCGGCTGGACGCCCTGCCCACGCCGATCGCCTTCCCAGCACACGTACCGGCGATGATCGCCGCGGCGGCGGAGCTGGTTGCCGGGCGCGGGGTGGGGGAGGACGGCCTGCCGCGGATGCTCGACGTGTGAGCTCGACCTCGCGCCAACAGGCTCTGGGCTGTCGCCGGAGGCGTGGGTTGGGGGTCGCGCGCGAGAATTGCGCACTCTGGAAGCCAAAATGTCGCTCGCCCGGCCCGGGTGCGGCCCAGGAGAGGAGCCCGCCGATCGCCACCCCGCCTCGCATCGATGACCCGGCCTATGTCCGCGGCGAGTATGCCGACGACGCCCGGCTGAGCGCACGTGCCGCGCTCTGGAAGGCCCGCACAGGGCCGCATCCTCAGGACGTCGCGCTGGCGCGGATCATCGAGAGGCGCCCGGACAGGGTCCTCGAGGTCGGCTGCGGCCAGGGGGCGTTCGCGGCCGGGCTCGTCGGCCGTGGCATCGACGTGATCGCTGTCGACCAGTCCGAGCGGATGGTCGAGCTCACCGCGGCCCGCGGCGTCGACGCCCGCCGCGCCGATGTTCAGAGCCTCCCGTTCGAGGACGACGCCTTCGACGTCGTCGCCGCGAACTACATGCTGTACCACGTGCCAGATCTGCCCCGGGCCTGTGCCGAGATCGCGCGCGTGCTCCGGCCCGGCGGCGTGCTCGTCGCGGTCACCAACAGCAAGCGGCAGCTGAAGGAGTTGTGGGATCTGATCGGGCGCAGGGGTGGCGGGGGGGCGGACCGGTTCGGGAGCGAGAACGGAGCGGCGATCCTCGAGACCGCATTCGCTCACGTTGAGCGGATCGACGTCGAGGGTCGATTCGTCGTGACCGAGCAGTCGATCCGCGACTACATCCGGGCCACGCGCCTGTCCGAGCGCGCCGACGACCGCATGGACCTTCCCGGCCACCTGACGGTCACCGCCGCGGGCAGCATCTTCATCGCCAGAAACAGCCTGTGAGGTCGTTCGCCGAGATCCCCACCGAGGTCGCCCACCGGGTTGCCGCCGACGAGCGGATCGTGCTCATCCTGCTCGACGCGCTCGGGCTCGAGTTGCTCGAGCGCGAGCGCGACCACCCGCTGATGACCAGGCTCGCGATCGAGCCGATCCAGTCGCAGTTCCCCTCGACGACCGCAGCGCATGTGACCACCATGCACCTCGGGCTGCCGGTGCAGGAGCACGGCATCTACGAGTGGCGCGTGCTCGAGCCGACGCTCGGGGAGGTGATCGTCCCGCTTCGCTTCCGCCGGGATGCCTCCGACCGCGACGCCGAGCTCGAGGGCCGGCTGGACCCGCGGGCGCTCATCAACACGCCCACGCTCTATCAGTCGCTGCGAGCGCGCTCGCTCGCCGCTGAGCCGTTCGGGGTCAGCGGCACCCCGTACGACCGGGTGGCGACCGTGGGCGCCGCAACCTGCGGCTTCCGCGATCTCCACGAGGGCCTCGGCATGGTCATCCGAGCGCTCCGTGCCGACGCGGAGCTTCGCTACGCCTACCTCTACTGGCCAGAGATCGACCGCGTCGGCCACCACCACGGCCCGGGCTCTCCCGAGTTCCGTGCCACCGCCAGGCAGGCGCTCGACGCCGTGCTCGACCAGGTCGACGGCCTCCTTGACACCGGCGCGACGGTGCTGCTCACCGCCGACCACGGTCAGGTCGACGTCCGCCCCGACCGGGTCGACTACCTCGACGAGCTCTGGCCCGAGCTCAGCACCCATCTCACCCAGCGGGCGGCGGGCTCGGCCCGCGATGTGTTCCTGCACGTCGCCTCCGACCGGATCGACCACGTCATCGACAACCTCCAGGACCGCCTCGGGGACCGCGCCTCGGTCTGCCGGGCCACCGCCCTCTTCGACGCGATCGGACCACGCCTCGCCAAGCGCCTCGGCGACGTCGCCGTCCTGCCCGCCGGCGGCCGCCAGGCGTGGCTCAGGGCCACCCCGAGCGTGGAGACCTGGAACCTCGGCTCACACGGCGGCCTCGCGTCGGCCGAGCGGGCGACCTATCTCGCCCAGGTTCAGGTGTAGATGGCGAACTCGCCGACGCTCACGCTGTCGTGGCTGCCGAGCGAGGTGATCCACAGCAGGTAGTAGCGGTACTTGACGCCGTGATTGGCGAGCGCGATGTGCTGGGTGGAGTGCACGTCGGCGCTGGAGCCGAGCTTCGTCCAGCCGGTCGCGCCGGTGGTGAATGTGTCGAGGTTCGGCGTCGCCTTGGAGCCGTAGATCGAGACGCTGTAGCCCGGGGTGTCGGTGTCGATGACCGCCGCGCGGGCCGCGACCGGCGAGACCTTCACGTAGAGACCGACGCCGGGCTTGCCGAGCGTGCCGTCGTAGTAGGTCTCGGTCTGCCACGAGGTGTTCCGGTTGCCGTCGATCGCCTGGCCGACCAGCTGGGGGTTCTGCGTCTTGGCGCTGCCCGCCAGGGCGTCGGGGTTGTAGTCATGGGCGCAGGAGGAGCAGAGCTTGACCTCGCGGTGGGTCGCCTTGGGCTTTGGCTGGGGCACCGGCGGGTTGCCCTGGTGGGTGTTGTGGACCAGGAAGATGACGACCGCGGCCACGATCGCCGTGGCCAGCAGCGCCGCCAGCGCCATCCAGCGCCGGGACCGGGTGCGCAGCGGGAGCGAGCGCTGGGTGCTCGGTGACAGCGTGCGCAGCACCGTCGTCGCCTGTCCGGGGTGGCCGGTGGGCGTGGCGGGCAGGCGGGCGGTCCCCGCTCGAGCGGTCTCCAGGCTGAGCGCATCCTCGAGGTCGGCGATCATCTCGCGGTCGTCGGCGTAGCGCTCGCTCTCGCGCTTGGCGGTGGCGGTGTCGACCACCTGGGCGAGCGCCGCCGAGATCCCGGGGCGGAGCAGCGCGACGTCGGGCATCTCCTCACGGACGTGCTTCATTGCCACTGCGACCTGGTTGTCGCCGTGGAACGGGACGTCGCCGGTGAGCATCTCGTAGAGCACGATCCCGAGCGAGTAGAGGTCCGAGCGGCCGGTGACCGAGTGGCCGAGCGCCTGCTCGGGGGAGACGTAGTCGGTCGTACCGAGCACGCGTCCGTCGGCGGTCAGCCCGTCCTCCTCGAGCGTCCGGGCGATCCCGAAGTCGGTCACCTTCGCGGAGCCCTCGTGGTCGATCAGGACGTTCTGGGGCTTGACGTCGCGGTGGATGATGTGGCGCTGGTGGGCGGCGCCGAGTGCCCGCGCGATCTCGATCGCATAGGCGAGCGCCTCAGGCACCGGCAGTTGCCCCTCACGACGGATCAGATCCTTCAGCGTCTCGCCTTCGACGTACTCGAACACGATGTACGGGCGCCCCTCGTCCTCGCCCGCGTCGATCACGCCGACGATGTGCGGATGGGACAGCTGCGCGACGGCGCGGGCCTCCCGGCGGAAGCGCTCGAGCTGATCGGAGTCCGAGGCGACCTCGCGGTTCATCAGCTTGACCGCAACGGTCCGCTCGAGCGTCTCGTCGACCGCCTTGTAGACCGTCGACATCCCTCCGGCAGCGATGCGAGCTTCCAGCCGGTAGCGCCCGCTGAGCCTCGTGCCCAGCGTGATGCTCACGCGAGTCTCCCCATGCAGCTCGTCACTGATCGATCGGTCCCATTGTGCGACACCGGCTCCGCTCCGTCCGGTGGTTCTTCACGCTCTCTTAAAGGAGAGCAGCTTTCTGGATGGGAACGCCCACCGGCGAAGCCCCGGACCCGAGCTGCCCCCGGACCCCTCACACCGCTCGCAGGCCGTCCCGGTCGCCGGTGATTCCGAGCCCCGGCATCTCGACCACGCCGGCCCGGTCGGTGACCGAGCCGATCACGGTCGCGCCGGAGTGATGGCTCTCCAGCAGCGCCGCGGCGTCGTAGGCGCGTTCGGCGTCGACCATCACGCAGAACCCGCAGCCCATGTTGAAGACCTCCCACATCTCCGCCGACGAGACCTGACCGAGACGAGCGATCAGCTCGAACACCGCTGGGACCGGGAGCGGGCGCTCGATGCAGTAGCCGACGCCGGTCCCGAGCCGGAGCAGGTTGCAGAGGCCGCCGCCGGTGATGTGGGCGAGCCCATGGACCGGAACGTCGGAGCGCAGCAGGTCCAGGACCGCGCGCACGTAGATCGCCGTCGGCTCGAGAAGCACGTCGGCGACCGACTGCCCGCCGAGCTCCGCCGGACGGTCATCGAGGGCCAGCCCGCCGTCCTGCAGCAGCGCGCGCCGGGCGAGCGTCAGCCCGTTGGAGTGCACGCCGGAGGCGGGCAGGCCGATCACCGCGTCGCCGGGAGCGATTCGCGAGCCGTCGACGATGCGGTCCAGCGCGACCGTCCCGAAGGCCGAGCCAACGAGGTCGAAGCCGTAGGGGGAAGGGTGACCCTGGAGCACCTCGGGGATCTGGCACACCTCGCCGCCGGGCACCTCGACGCCGGCGTCGGAGGCACCGGCCGCGATCCCGGTCGCGAGCGCGCGGAGCAGCGCCGGATCGGCGGCCTCGACGGCCATGTAGTCCAGGAGCGCGAGCGGCTCGGCGCCGACGCACACCAGGTCGTTGACGTTCATGGCCACGCAGTCGATCCCGATCGTGTCGAACCGCTGGGTCGCCTCGGCGACGATCACCTTGGAGCCGACGCTGTCGGTGGCCAGCGCGATCCCCTGGTTGGGGCCGATCCGCATCACCGACGCGTAGTGGCCCGGGAGCGGAACCGTCAACGACGGCCTGCCGGTGTCGATCGTCGAGAGCACGGAGACGATCGCCTTCACGCCCTCGTCGGCCTGGTGGGTGTCGACGCCGGCGGCGGCGTACGCGTCAGTCACAGTCCGATTGTCGCCGATCATTCGGACCCACGGGCGTCGGCGCGGATCCGCTGCGCGCGTCGCAGGACGGCGCCGGCGATCAACAGCCGGTAGGCGACGTAGGGCGAGAGCGGGGCGTCACGCTCGACCGCGCGCAGCACGCGCGTAGAGAGCAGCGTCGAGCCGAACGAGGCGATCGCGCCCACCGCGAACGGCGCCGCCATCCCCTCGGGCAGTCCGCGCCGGAGCAGCCGCAGCGACTTCAGGCCGGTCGCGCCGCCGATTACCGGCAACGCGACGTGGCGGGAGAGCCGGTTGGCGTCCACGCGGGCGAACCGGCGGCGGCGGGCCGCGGTCAGCGTCGCCCCGTTGCGCGAGACCCCGGGCATGAGCGCGCACGCCTGCGCGATCCCGAGCCACAGCGCGTCGCGCATCCCCGCCTCGGTCGACACGCGGTCCCGCGCCGAGCGATCGGCCCAACCCATCGCCAGGGCGCCCAGGATCATGCCGACCGGGATCGTCTCGGGCGTGCCCAGCCGCCGCTCGATCGGCTTCTCGAGCGTGAACCCGACGAGCGCGGCGGGGATCGAGGCGACCACCAACTGGGCCGCGAGCGATGGCGTCATCCGGCGGATCGTCGCCTCCACCTCGTCGCGCAGCCCTATCAGCAGCGCGACCGCGGTCCCGGCGTGGAGTGCGACCTCGAACGCCTTGCGTAGGTCGGGGTCGGCCTCGACGTAGTCCCAGCCCAGCAGGTAGGGGACGACGGTCACGTGCGCGGAGCTGGAGATCGGCATCAGCTCCGCCGGCCCGTGGAGCGCGCCCAGCACGAGTGCGCGGCGAACGGTGAGCGGGTCAGTCGCGCGCGACATCGGCCCGGGCCGCCGCCTCATCCTCGCGCGCGCGGCGAACCCAGCGCACGATTCCCCAGATGATGAGCACGACCAGGATGGCGATGCCCGCATAGTCGACGTAGTCGAGGTGGTGCTTCCACGCCTGCCACTGGTGGCCGACCGCCTTGCCGAGCAGCCCGAACGCGCTGATCCAGACGATCGAGCCGATCGTCGTCATCACGAAGAAGCGCCAGAACGTCATCCGCGCCACGCCGGCGGCGTACGGGAAGGCGGCGCGCACGACCGGCAGCCAGCGCGACACCAGCATCGTCCCCGAGCCGTAGCGCTCGAACCAGCGGTGCGCGCGCTCGAGATCCTCCGGCCTGGCGTGGAACTTCGCCCCGTGGCGCTCGATCAGCTCGACGCTTGCGAACCGCCCGATCGCGTACGCCACGGAGGCGCCGATCACATCGCCGAGCACCCCTGCGATGATGATCCCGGGGAGGCCGAGATGATGCTGGTACACGTTGAAGCCCGCGAACAGCATCGGCAGCTCGGTGCCCGGCACGGCCACCACCGCGCTCATTCCGACCAGCAGGCCGATCCCGGCATAGCCGAGGCTGCGGATGACGTGGGTCGCGATCGTGACGAGGATCCCGCTGATCGCTGCGACGGACAGGAACATCGCGCGCAAGCGTAGCGGCCGCTTCTGAGCCGTCAGTGAGAGTTGCGGCGGGGGTTTCCGGGCACCCGCACGCTAACTTCACGCCGCGATGCCCGTCCCGCTGTTTGACACCGCAACCCCGCTCGCACCGCTGCGCGCCCGGATCGCCGACAAGGTCGCCGAGGTGATCGACGGCGGCCGCTACGTGCTCGGACCGGAGGTGCGCGCGTTCGAGGACGAGTTCGCCGACTACCTCGGCGTCGCGCACGTGATCGGCGTCGCCAACGGCACCGACGCGCTCGCCATCGGCCTGCGCGCACTCGGCGTCACCGCCGGCGACGACGTGGTCGTGCCCTCGCTCACGTTCTACGCGACCGCCGAAGCGGTCGCGGCGATCGGCGCCCGTCCGGTGTTCTGCGACGTCGACCCCGACACCCGCAACCTGACCGTCGAGACCGTCCGTGCAGTGCTCACCCCTGCCACGACGGCGATCGTCGCCGTCGACCTGTTCGGCCTCCCGGCGCCGTGCCTGGAGCTGCGCGAGGAGTTCGGGCTGCCGGTGCTCGAGGATGCCGCGCAGGCGGCCGGATCGCGCCTGCACGAGCGGATGGCGGGCTCGTTCGGCGACGCCGCCACCTTCTCGTTCTATCCGTCGAAGAACCTCCCCTGCTTCGGCGACGGCGGCGTGGTGGCCACCGATGACGCTCAGGTCGCCGAGCTTGCCCGGGCGCTGCGGTTCCACGGCTCCCACGACAAGGAGACGTTCGAGTACGTCGGCTACAACTCGCGCCTGGACGAGATCCAGGCAGCGATCCTGCGGATCCTGCTGCCTGAGCTCGACGGCTGGTCGGAGGGCCGCCGCGCCGCCGCGAACGCGTACCTGGAGGCGGGGATCGCTGGGCACGCTCAGGTGGCCGTTCCACCGCGCGGTGCCGAGCCCGCCTGGCACCTCTACGTCGTCACCCATCCCCGTGCCGATGAGGTCCTGCACGCGCTGGGCGCGGCGGGGATCCAGGCGCGGGGGTATTACCGCACCCCACTGCACCGCCAGCCGGCGATGGCCCCGTTCGCGGATTCGAGCCCCGCTGAGCTCCCGGTCACCGACCGGTTGGGCGCCACCAACATCGCGCTTCCGATCAGTCCCGTGTTCGGGCCCGAGCAGGCGGCGGAGGTCGTGACCGCCCTCGCCGCCGCCTGAGGGCGGCCGCGGGGTCCGCTCGCGCGATGCGGGTCTGGATCGATCTCACCAACTCGCCGCACGTGCTGGTGATGCGGCCGGTGATCGAGCGGCTGCGCGAGGACGGGCACCAGGTCGAGGTCACCGCCCGCGACTTCGCCCAGACGCTCGCGCTGTGCGAGCGCTTCGGGATCGACCATGAGGCGATCGGCCACCACCGCGGCGCGGGTCTGGCCGGCAAGGCCCGCGGCCTGGCCGACCGCTCACTCGCGCTCACGCGCTTCGCCCGCGGCCGCCGCTTCGATCTGGCGCTCGGCCACGGCTCCAACGACATCACCGTCGCCGCGGCGCTGCTGCGGATCCCCTGCTCGACGACGTTCGACTACGAGTGGGCGACCGTCCAGCACACGATCAACTGCCGCCTCGCCCAGACGGTCGTGGTCCCTGACCTGATCCCCGCCGAGCGGCTCTACCGCTACGGCGCGCGCGGCAAGATCGCGGCCTACGCGGGGCTCAAGGAGGAGTACTACCTCTCGGACTTCGAGCCCGATGAGGGCGTCCTCGCCGAACTGGGCCTGGATCGTGCCCATCCGATCGCCGTCGTGCGCACGCCCCCGGCCGTCTCGCTGTACCACCGCTTCGAGAACGACCTGTTCGGCTCGGTGCTGGAGCGGCTGCGCGGCACCCAGACGGTCGTGCTTCCCCGCACCGACGAGCAGCGCGCCGAGCTGAGCGCCTCCGGCGGCTTCATCGTTCCCGAGCGCGCGATCGATGCGCAGTCCTTGATCGCGTTCGCCGATCTGATGGTGTCCGCGGGCGGCACCATGAACCGAGAGGCGGTCGCGCTGGGCACGCCGGTGTTCACGGTGTTCGAGGGACGCCTCGGCGCGGTCGACGAGCGGCTGATCGCCGACGGGCGGCTGCAGCGGCTGGCGTCGGCACAGGACGTGGTGCTCCACAAGCGTCCGCGCACGGAGGGCGCCGAGCGGATCCGGCGGGATCCGGCGGAGTTCGTCGCGCAGCTCTGCCGCCCGGCCGCGAAAAGGTTGGTTTAACGCAGCACTTAGGCGGTTCTCATGGGGGCGACACTAGACTTGCGCCCGCATGCGCCGACGGATGATCTCCGCGGCGTTCCCTGTCCATAGGCACGCGCTTCCCCAGCTGGTGCTCGACGGGGCACTCGCCGCGCTTGCCTACTTCCTCGCTTTCTGGGTCCGCTTCGGAGGAGAGCTGCACGGGAAGGCCCACCGCTACGACCGGCTGCTCGACGGCTCGTTCTGGTGGGTGATGCTCGTCGTGCTCGCCTCGCTGGCGGCGTTCGGCCAGTACCAGCGGCTGTGGAAGTTCGTCGGGCAGCGCGACTACGAGGCGGTCGTCAAGGCCCTCGTGGTGGCGACGTTCGTGATCGTCGGGCTGGTCGCGATCGTGCATCCCGTGGAGTACACGCCGACCCGCAACCAGATCCCGACGGGCAACACGGTGGCCCTGACGCTGCCGATCTCGGTGATCGCGCCGTTCTTCCTGCTGGCCGTCGGCCTGCTCGTCGCGGCCCGCTTCGCGATGCAGCTGATCAGCGACGGCCGCGTCCGCAGCCTCACCGCCGGCAAGAACGCGCGTCAGGTGCTGATCGTCGGCGGCGGCGAGGGCGGGCGCCTCGTCGTGCGCGAGCTGATGCGCAACCCCCAGCTCGGTCTGCGACCCGTCGGCTTTCTCGACGACGACCCGGTCAAGCTCGGCACCAAGAACGAGCACGGCCTGAAGGTCCTCGGCCGCACCACCAACCCCGATCTGACGCGCGTGCTCGACGAGGTCGAGCCCGACGAGGTGCTGATCGCGATCCCCTCCGCCTCCGGCGAGCTGCGCGGCCGTGTCGTGATGGCCTGCCGCAAGCGCGGGATCCCGGTCCGCACGACGCCGACCGTGTTCGAGCTCCTGCGCGACGGCTCCGGCCATGTGCAGGTCACCAGTCAGCTGCGCGAGGTGCGCGTCGAGGACATCCTCGGCCGCGAGCCCGTGCGCGAGCAGCTGGAGCAGGTCTCGGGCTACCTGCGTGGCCAGGTCGTGCTCGTCACCGGCGCGGGCGGCTCGATCGGCTCCGAGCTGTGCCGCCAGATCGCCCGCGTCGGCCCCCAGCGACTGATCATGGTCGACCACGCCGAGGACAACCTGTTCGAGATCCAGCGCGAGCTCGAGGAGGACCGTCACGTTCGCACCGCCGTCCCCGTCCTCGCCGACTGCAAGGAGGAGGAGCGGATGCGGGAGGTGCTCGACGAGTACCGCCCCGCCGCGATCTTCCACGCCGCCGCCTACAAGCACGTCGGCATGATGGAGGCCAATCCGCTGGAGGCGGTGCGCAACAACGCGCTCGCCACCCGGCTGGTCGCGCGGATCGCCGGCGAGAAGGGAGTCGGCACCTTCGTGCTCATCTCCACCGACAAGGCGGTCGCGCCCAAGACGGTGATGGGAGCTTCGAAGGCGCTCGCCGAGTGGGCGGTGGAGGGGGAAGCCGCACGCTTTCCGGGCACCCGCTACGCGACCGTCCGCTTCGGCAACGTGCTCGGCTCCTCGGGCTCGGTGGTGCCGATCTTCCGCCGGCAGATCGCCGCCGGCGGTCCGGTGACCGTCACCGACGAGCGCATGAAGCGCTTCTTCATGACGATCCCCGAAGCGGTGCAACTTGTCATCCGCGCCGGCTCGCTGGGGGAGTCGAGCGGCGAGGTCTACGTCCTGGAGATGGGCGAGCCGGTCTCGATCCTCGAGCTCGCCCGCCAGATGATCCACCTCTCGGGCCTCGAGCCCGACCGGGACATCGCGATCGAGATCACGGGCGCCCGGCCGGGGGAGAAGTTCTCCGAGGAGCTGTTCGACGTCCACGAGCGGGTGCAACCGACGCCCGCCCCGCGGATCATGCGCGCCGACCACGACCGGCTCGACCCGGCGTGGGTTCAGCAGATCTTCTCCGACGTCAACCTGCTCGTGCTCGAAGGCGACGCCTCGGCGCTCGCGGCGCACGTGTTCACCCTCTCCGGGGGACGCGTCACGCTTCCGGAGCCCGGCGAGACCGCCGCCGCCCTGACCCCGGACCCGGTGCCCGGCGCAGACCGGGCCGGGCTCTAGACTGCCCGCGTCGACCATGGCTGCCGTCGTCGCATACGCGCTGTCCGTTCACAGATTCATCGACAAGGTCGGTGCCGACGCGGGGTTCGCCGCGATCATCGGCGTCGCGCTCGTCGTGATCATGCTGTTCATCCACGCGCGCGAGACGGCATCGCTGCGCGAGCGGGCCGAGGACGCCGAGGACCGCGTGCAGTACCTGGAGCGAGCGGTCGAGCAACTCGGGCGCGTCGCCTCCCAGGCCACGCAGCTCGCCCAGGCGGCGCAATCGCAGTCCGGCCACGCCCGGCCCGGCGTTGCCGCCGCTCCCGCGGCCGCGCGGACCGCGGCTGCCGCGCGTCCGGTGCCGGCGCCGGCGGTCGCCGCGGCGTACGCGGGCGCCGCCGCGCAGCCGCGCACACTCGGGCCGCCGCCCCAGCTCCCCGCGGCGCCGTTCATGACCGGGGGCCCCGCGCTCAGCTCGGCGACCCGCCTGATCCCCGAGCCGGGCGTCGCCAGCTCCAACGGCCACGTCAACGGCAACGGCAACTCCGGCACCGTGGTGACGCCGCCGCCCGCACAGCCGCCCGCGCCGGCCCCGTCGACTGCCGCCGCAGGCGCTCCGATCCCGATGCCGATGCCGCAGATCGTGACCCCGCCCCGGCCCGCGGATCCCCGCGGTGACACCGAGCCGCCCCGGTCGCGTCAGGCGGAGACCGGCTCGCGCGCGCCGCGGCGCAACTACGGCCACGCGACTGAGCAGAAGTCCCGCGGCCGCCGGATCATCCCGGTGCTGGTCGCGGGCCTGCTGGTGGCCGTGATCGCGGTCGCCGCTGTGCTCGTGCTCGGCCGCCACCACCATTCGGGAAGCTCCGGCCGCGACGCCGCGGTGACGCACACCCATTCGAGCAGCACCATCAGCAGCCAGACCAAGTCGGGGAAGAACCACCACCACGCCGTCACGGTCGACCCTCGCAGCGTGACGGTCGCCGTGCTGAACGGAACGACCACTCCGAACCTCGCCGCCGACGTCAGCCAGAAGCTCGGCAAGTTCGGCTTCCAGGAGGGCAAGACCGCCAACTTCTCCAGCTCATCGCTGACCACGACCACGATCGGCTTCATCCCGGGGCACCGCCCCCAGGCGCTCGCGGTGGCCAAGGCGCTGAAGGTGAAGTACTCGAACGTTCTCCAGGTGAACGCGGCGACCAAGCAGTTGGTCTGTCCCGCCGGCGCAGCCTGTGCGGACGACGTGTTCGTGGTCCTCGGAACCGATCTTGCCTCCAACGCGTAGCGGCTCCGGCCCGCGCGCTCACCTGACTCGACCCAAAGGACGCTGATGAAGGATCTCCTGACCCTCCCCACGCGCGCGGTCAAGCCGCGTGAGACCGGCATCACCCACATCCTCGACCGTGGCCTCTCCGTCGCGGACATCGACTCACTCATCGAGGTCTCCGGCGAGTACATCGACTTCGTCAAGCTGGGCTGGGGCACGGCGGTGGCGACGCTCAACCTCGAGGCGAAGCTCGCCCGCTACAAGGAGCACGGCCTGCCCGTGATGTTCGGCGGGACGCTCACCGAGCTCTGCATCGCCCAGAACCGGCTCGACAAGTTCGTCGCCTGGCTGCACGAGCTCGGCCTTCAGCACATCGAGCTCTCCGACGGCACGATCAACCTCGAGCATGACCGCAAGCTCGAGCTGATCAGCTCGCTCGCCCAGGAGTTCATCGTGCTCTCCGAGGTCGGCTCCAAGGACGACACCCGGATCATGGCCCCGTTCCGCTGGGTCGAGCAGATCGAGTCCGAGCTCGAGGCCGGTGCCTGGAAGGTGATCGCCGAGGCACGCGAGAGCGGCTCGGTGGGGATCTTCCGCCACGACGGTGAGGTCCGGCAGGGGCTCGTCGACGAGATCCTGCACGCGGTCGACGGCACCAAGATCATCTTCGAGGCGCCGCGCAAGGACCAGCAGGTGTGGTTCGTGCGCCGCCTCGGGCCGGACGTCAACCTCGGCAACATCAGCCCGGAGGAGGTCCTCTCCCTGGAGACCGTCCGGCTCGGCCTGCGCGCGGACACCGCTGTCGCCGCGCCGGACCTGGCCGAGCTCTGAGGCGATGCGTGATCGCGGCAGCGACGGGAACGGCGGCCTCGGCGGTGTGCTGCTCGCGCGACACGGCGAGACCGACGACAACGTCGTCCCGCGCTTCCAGGGCTGGCGCGACACGCCGCTGAACGCCACCGGCCGCCGCCAGGCGTTCGAGCTCGGACGCAGCCTGGCCGAGCGCGCGGAGCCGATCGCGTCGTTGTGGGCCTCGGATCTCAGCCGAGCTCGGGAGACCGCCGAGATTGTCGGCGCCGCGATCGGACTCACCCCGGTGCTGGACTGGCGGCTGCGCGAGGGCTTCCGCGGGCGCTGGGAGGGATTCCTGATGGAGGACGTCGATCGGGCCGAACCTGAGCTGTACGCGGCCTGGATGCGCGATGACCCCTCGTTTCGGTTCCCCGATGGTGAGTCGCTGCGCGATCAGCAGGAGCGGGTGCTCGCCTCGTTGCACGACATCCACGCCCGGGGCCCGTTGCCCGCGCTCGCGGTCTGCCACGGCGGGTCGATCCGGGTGATGCTGGCGCTCGACGACCCGCGCGGTCTCGAGGCGTTCCACAGCTTCGACGTGCCCAACACGGCGGTGGAATCGCTGTGAAGCGGTTGCCGGTCGCGGCGTTCGTCGCACTGGCGATCGCCACCGTGGGCGCGTTCTTCCTGGTCCAGACGCTCAAGGTCTCGACGCCGTTCATCTCCGGGGTCCCCGCGCCCCATCCAGCCGATATCGACCCGGTCTCCGGCGGCACCTGCGCGATCCCCAGCGGCAAGCTGCACAAGCTGAAGGCGACCAGCTTTCGCCGGATGACGATCTCGTTCCTGCTGCTCAACAAGGCCGACGACGTGACCGTGCAGATGGTCGACGGTGCCGGCCATGTGGTCGACACCCTGGCGCGAGCGGTCCCGATGTCGATCAATCACCGCCGGGGGTTCGTCTGGAACGGCCATCTCGCAGACGGGCGCCTGGCGCCGAGCGGGCGCTACTACGTCCAGGTCACGCTCATCCACCAGAAGCGGACGATCCGGATCACCAGCCAGAACACCGGGCAATTGGAGCCGGTGACCGTCGAGGACTCGCCCGCGCCGATCAAGGTGGTCTCGGTCAGGGCGGGCGCCGGGCAACCCGCGGTCTTCCCGCAGGCCGACGGTCGGTCGGTCTCGATCCGCTTCACCGTCGTCGGGACGCGCCAGCCGACGGTCCGCGTGTATCGCACCGACGTTCCCGGCACCCCGCGCCTGGTCGACACGTTCCATGCGACGACGCTGCGAACCGCGTTCTGGAATGGGACGACCTCGGCGGGGACCCCGGCACCGCAGGGGACCTATCTGATCTCGGTGAGCGCGCGTGACCGCGCCTGCTCGGTCTCTCGCTTCCCCGTGCGCCTGCCGGCGCCGGCAGGCTCCACACCGCACGCCGGGGTGACCGTGCGCTACCTGGCCGCGCAGCCGCCGATGACCGCGGTGAAAGCGGGCTCCACGGCCACCGTCGCGGTCGACTCCCGCCGTCACCGCTACGGCTGGACGTTGCGGCGCGTCGGCGCGAGCGGAGTGCTCAGCTCGGGCCACTCGGCGAAGGTCGGGCTGAGGCTGAAGATTCCGGCCGGAGGGCTGTACACGCTGTCGCTGCGCTGGGGCTCGCACCGGACCGCGGTGCCGATCGTGGCCGGCGCCACCGGCGCCGGCTCGGGGAGCTCATCCGGGGTCGGGCACCGGCGGATCCTCGTCGTGCTGCCCGCGCTCACCTGGCAGGGCGAGAACCCGGTCGACGATGACGGCGACGGCACACCCAACCTGCTCACCACCGGCGGCCCGATCCAGATCGAGCGGCCGTTCACCGCGGGCCTGCCCGCCGGGTACGGCTCCGAAGCCGGGCTGATCGCCTACCTGCACCGGCGAAGGCTGCGCTTCACGCTCACGACGGACCTGTCGCTGATCTCATCCGGAGCGTCGATGCTCTCGCACTACTCCGGCCTGCTGCTCGCCGGCAGCGAGCGCTGGCTGCCCGCCGCGACCGGCTCGGCGATCTCGACCTGGGTCGAGCAGGGCGGCCACGTCCTCTCGTTCGGGATCGATGCGCTCCAGCGCACGGTGACCGTGTCAGGAGGCGAGGCGAGCGACCCGTCGGGTCCCCACTCGGTCGACTTCCTGCTCGCGCGCCCCGGCGCGATCCAGGCGACCGGCGGGTCGCTGCTGCTCGTCCAGCGCAACGGCCAGGGTCTGTTTCCCGGCGGCGTCCAGGAGCTCACCGGCTTCCGCCGCTTCCAGACCTTCGGGCCGGTGCAGGCACCCGCCCGGCTGCTCACCTCGGTCGGCGTCTCCGCGCAGTCACCCGCGGTGATCGGCTACCGCCTCGGCCGTGGGGCGGTCCTCGACGTCGGCTTGCCCGGATTCGGCAAGGTCGTCGCCCACGACGTCACCGCCCAGGACCTCCTCGGGCACGCCTGGAAGTTCCTGCAACGCTGACCGCGCTCAGCGGTAGTCGGCGAGGTCAGTCGGGCATCCGTGGTCGAAGCCGTAGCGGTCGATCAACCCCCAGCAGTCGGGCCGCGAGCCGTCGGTGTCGGCGAATCCGTAGGTGTCGGCGAGCAGTCGCGAGGTGAGCACCTGGCCGGCGAACCGCGAGGCCGCCGGGTCGGCCGCCAGGTGGGAGATGCCGCGCGCCACGTAGGCCGGTGACTCGGAGATGGCGAAGCCCGGGATGCGTGCGCACGCCTCACGCCAGTTGTCCTCCCGCACTCCGAACTGCTCGAGCATCGCCTCTGAGCGAAGCCAGCCCGGTGTCACCCCGACGGGCGTGAGCGAGCGTCCGGTCAGCTCGAACGTGAGGCCCTTCACGATGCGCCCGACGGCCGCCTTCACCTGGTCGTAGTAGAACCCCACGCCGGGCCGGAACTCGGCGTTGGCGCTGGTCGTCCCATCGGTCATCTCGACCAGGAGCCCGCCGCCGGTGGCCAGCATGAGCGGAATCGCGGTGGCGCTGGTGATCAGATGGGTGTCGATGCCCATGCGGAGCATCCGCAGGCCGCCGCGGAGATCGTGCTCCCACAGGGGCTTGTCCCACTCCATGTAGCGATCGCCGCCGAAGATGTCGTTGACCAGGACATCAAGTCGTCCCTGGCCGTCGGCGATGCTCTGGACCAGCCGCCGCACCTGGTCGGGGTCGGTGTGATCGACTACGAGCGCGCGGCCTTCGCCGCCCGCTTCCCTTATCTTCGCCTCGGTCTCCTCGATCGTCTCCGGGCGCCCGATCTCCGACGGTCCATGGACGGCGCTGCTCCGTCCCGTGGCGTGCACGTAGGCACCCGCCCGGGCGAGCTCGACCGCGATCGCTCGTCCGGCGCCTCGGGTGGCGCCGGCGACGAGGGCGACGCGCCCGCTCAAAGGCCGCTGATCAGCCATGGTGACCGGCGCTCGTCCAGCCGCTCAGCAGGGCGGCCAGATCGTCGGACAGCCGCTCGATCAGAGACCCTTCGGGGCGCACCGACCAGGCGATGCACCCGCCCTCCATCGCGCCCGCGACGATGCGGGCGAGCTGCGGCGGTGGTGGACACCGCACGAGCTCCCCCGCGCCGATCGCCGCGCGCGCGTGGAGCGCCAGATGCCGTCTTACATGGCCCCATCCCACATGCAGCAGCGCGCGCAACTCCTCGCTCTGGAGGTCGACCGCGAGCGCCGCGATCTGGTTGTGCGCCGTGGCCGGGTGGTCGAGGTCGTGGTAGTTGTGCAGCGCGACCGCCCGCATCCGAGCGAGCGGGGACGCCAGTGGCGCAGCCCGCTGGATCAGCTCCTGCTCGAGCGAGCCGACCCAGCGCTCGGAGAGGCGCACGAAGAGACGGTCCTTGGAGCCGAACCGCTTGATGAACGTCGCCGCGGAGACGCCGGCGATGCCGGCTGCCTTGGCCAGCGTGAACGCGGACGGGCCTTCCGTCAGCAGCACGTGGTCCGCCGCGACGAGCAGTTCCTCGTCGCCTGTCTCGATCGGTCGCGCCACGGACTATCGCTGCCAGGCCTCCTCGGCCCCCTCCGCATAGTCGACGAACGCCTGGCGCAGGCCGCCCAGCACCTCGGCGCCCGTCTCGAGCATCGCCTTCGCCTGACGATCCTCCACGCGGCCGATCGTGCCGCGCATCTCATCTCTGAGGCCCCTGACCCGCGACTCGATGTTCTCGATCTGAACGCGGTCGTCCGTTCCCTGCTTGGAACCCATGGGTTCCTCCCTTCGGTGGGGATGACTGGATCGAGTTAGTAAATCACAGTTTACTAACTCTGTCGAGCGATCGCGAAGTCACGCCGCCGTTCTTCGGCGCCCGACCGCAGGACGACCGACCCGGCGCCATGCGCCAAGATGAGGCGGATGTCCGTTCAGACCGTCACCTTCACGCCGGTGCTCGCTGCCGCCGCCGGCGACCCGGAACTGCGTGATCAACTGCTCGACACCTGGGTGCGGGTCACCGATGCGGGGGGCGCGGTCGGATTCGTGCCGCCCGCGGACCGGGAGCGGATCGGGGACACGCTGGACTCCCATCTGGCGCGAGTGATCGAGAGACGGGACGCGCTCGGCGTCCTGCGCCGCGGAGGCGAGGATGGCCCGGCCGCGGGCATGGGGATCCTGTCCGCGTCCGCCTCGCCGCTGCGCCAGCACTGGCGCACGATCCTGCGCCTGATGGTCGACCCCGACCTGCAGGGCATCGGCGCCGGACGCGAGCTGATCGAGGGACTGCACGGGATGGGCCGCGAGCTCGGGCTGGAGTTCATGTGCCTCACCGTCCGCGGCGGGCTGGGGATCGAGGGGTTCTACGGGCGGATCG
>Ga0335075_10002207_pt1 | contig 31506 bp, 32 predicted proteins | sample Lox_Sample_24_FD_206723 | JGI IMG/M metagenome (GOLD analysis project Ga0335075, IMG submission 206723) | Soil microbial communities from Loxahatchee National Wildlife Refuge, Florida, United States - Lox_Sample_2.4 | ecosystem: Environmental > Terrestrial > Soil > Wetlands | place: USA...
GGCCCTTCAGCCCTTTCAGCCGCGCAATCTCTCCGCGCAGCTCGGCAATGACGCGTCCCTGCTCAGCCAGTTCGCCGAGCAGTTTCACCACCAGAGCTTCCAACTCCGGGCGGGACAGAGACGACAGGTTCAGAGGCAAAGCCACATTCAGCTTGAATCCAGTCGCTCCGCGTCGGGTCAAGCAAAATCAACCACCCGCCCCAGGTTTTGCCCCGGTTACCAATTACTCTCGTAACGTATTGATTCCCTTGTTCCCCGCATTTGCTTGGGCAACGAATTTCATGGGTATGCCCATGAAACGGGCGCGCGGCATGCCGCAGCGGGCCTCCGACCGGCGCAGGCATTGCCCATGCACCGAGCTCCGGCTAGACTGAGAGAGGTGACAGATTTTTGGCATCTCTTGGCGCCATGTGGCGCGATCTGGAGAGCCGAATTTCGGACCCCCTCCGGACCAAACGGAGGGAAAATAATGGCCAGCCGAAAAATTGATCGCACAAAGCAGCCTGCTGCGCTGCCACCGCAGGCACTGCCGCCAGCACCGCCGCCACTGCCACCCGTTGAGGTGCTCGCCGTGAGGCCGCGCGATGCGGCGAGGATGCTTGGCGTCGGTTTGCGCACGCTGTGGAGATTGGTCGCGCGGGACGAGATCGAGGTTAAGCGCATCTCGCCGGTGCAAACTCTGGTGGTCGTCGAGTCGCTGCGCCGGTTCTTGGCGCGCCCTTCGCCGCCCGCGCGGCGATCGCCGAACTCCGCCAATCTGAAGCAGAAACAACGCGCCGCATGAAGCGCCGGCGAGCTTGATTGCGAAGCTCACCGACGCCGCCATGTTTCGTTGCGAATTGATCTTTGCGGAGTTGCCGTTTCCGCAATCACCAGCATAGCGGCCTGAGCATCGCCGTCAAGCGCCCGGCATGGAGGTCGTCCATGCCTCGCGATCGTGGTCCGCCTGAGCCGGTCGATACCCTGATCCGCCGCCGGCGGGCGCTACTCGACGCAGCGGACTGTTTCTTGGCCGCGTGTGTCGCGAATTGCGCGCGCGCCGGCCTCGCCCCTGCCGAGATCGCCGCCCGCATCAAGGCGGCCCTGACCGTGCACCTCCGCCGCCGCGCGGAGCGCGATCCATGACCGCGCCGGTCCGGCGCACGCTCGAGGCCTCGCTCGATGGCGATCTGCGCCGCATCTATCCGGGCGGCATCCTGCCATGGGAGCGCCAGGTCCGCGTCGGCGAGATCGACTGGTGGCATGTGCACGCGCACGCCCTCGATCGCATCGACGAGCTGCTACCGCGCATCCTTTCTGGCCGCGAGGCGGCCGACGACGAGGTGACGTGGCGAGGCCGGCATGATGCCACCGGCCCGCCGATCGAAGTCTCGCTGCTGACTGGCAGATGGTTTGATCACACTGCCCATAAGCGCGGTTACGATCTCGTTTCTTTGTTTGCTCACATCTATCGAATGCCGCCTCGGCGCGCTGCTCTCGCGCTTGCCGAGTGGTGCGGCACGGAGGCGATTCGCCATGCCTGATACACCCGACTGGCGCAGCGATCTCGGTCTCAACGGACACGATGACACGGAGGCGACGATCAAGCGCTTGGCCGATCTGCGATTGCTCGATTACGCCCGCATAAGAGAAGCCGAAGCGAAGCGCCTGGAAATTCCGGTGAGTTGGCTCGATCGCGCGGTGAAAGCCCAACAGAAGGTCGGGCTCTCTCTCTTCAGGGGCCAGGGCCAGCCGGTTTCCTTGCCGCCGCCCGAATCATGGCCTGAGGCGGTGAGTGGCGCGGCATTGCTCGATGAGCTGACTGCGTTCTTTGCGCGGCATCTCGCCGCGCCCGAGCATGCGCACCAGGTCATGGCCTTGTGGGCGGTGCATTGCCATTGCTTCGAGTGTTTTGAATTCACTCCGCGCTTACAATTCAAGGCGCCAACCAAGGGCTCAGGCAAATCGACCGCGATCGGCCTGCTGAAATTGGTGACGCCGAAGCCGATCGAAGTCGAGACGATTTCGACGGCTTTTTTGTTCCGCGTTATCGAGGTGACCCGCTGCACCGTGCTGCTCGATGAGGCCGACAAGTACGTGCCGAACGACGATGAGCTGATCGCCACCATCAATGCCGGTTTCAAACGCGGCGGGATGGCCGGACGTTGTGTCGGCGAGGAACAAGAACCGCGGCTCTTTTCCTGCCACGCACCGATGGCCTTGGCCGACAATCGTGCGCTGCCTTCGACGATCGAGGATCGCTCCATCTGCATCACGCTGAAGCGGCGGCTGAAGGAAGAGAGGGCCGATCCGGTCGATGATGAGGCGAAGGAGCTGGCGCTGCGGCTGCAACGCCAAGCCTGCCGGTGGGCGCTCGATTGCGGCAGTGCTTTGCGGGCGGCCCGGCCGAACATGGGCGAGCTGATTAACCGCCCGGCGGATCGCTGGCGGCCTCTCTTTGCGGTCGCCGATCTCGCGGGCGGCCAGTGGCCGGGCCGGGCACGAAGGGCAATGCTCGAGCTTCGGCTTTGGGACGAGGATGGGTGGAGCCTCGGTGAGCAGGTGCTTGCGGACATCCGAGCAGGTCTTGGCGAGCTGGAGGAGCAAATTCCGTCGCCCACGCTGATCGAGCGGCTTTTGAGGCTTGAGGGCCGATCCTGGCAGGAGATGCCGCGCTCCGGCAAGCCGATCACGCCCAACCGGCTGGCGAAGTTGCTCAAGCCCTTCGGCATCTTCCCCCGGGATCTGTGGATCGAGGGAAGGTGCATCAAAGGGTATGTCCGCCGCGCCTTCGACGAGGCTTTCTGCCGATATCTGCCGCCCGAGGAGGGGGCATGATGCCCTCTTTCCCTGATTCCCCTGATTCAAACCGCGAGACCGCGAGGGATGGCGGTTTCCTGCGGGTTTCAGCGATTTTCAAACCGCGAGGACGTTGTCTTTTCCTTGCCTTTCCTCGCGGTTCGGAATCCGCGGAGTCCCTAGAGAATCCTGGAGGTCTCGCGGTCTCGCGGTTTGATTCTCCCCTCTTGCAGAGAATCGAGGATGCCATGCCCGCTACGGTTGAACCTGCTGGCGATGTTCTCCTGGTGCGCGAGGACATCGCCCGCGCCTGGAAGCTCGCCTCGCCGCATCTCCACCGCATGCAGCGCGAAATCGAATGCGCCTATCCGACCGCGCAGAGGGAGCTGCTCATCGTCTCTCTTGTCATCGCCCTGCGCACCTGCGCCGAGGCGAGCGGCTACTCGGCCGGCTTTGCCGCCATCGTCAACGAGATCGTCTGCCACGATGAGCGGTTCCGTTGGCGCCTGATCGACGTGCAGAACTGAGCGCCGAATCCCTTGCCCGGCGGAGCGGAAACCGGCCACTGTCGCCGCCTCCCTGCCCGGCCGCCGCGCGATGGCATCCGCTTCCGCCGTTCCCGAGATCGCCGACGACCCTGAGCCGGCACCGGCGCTCGCCCTGCCGCGCGATCTCGCCGCGGCCTTCGAGCGGGCGGTCGATCGCCTCGAGCAGGGCCGTCCGGGCTCCCTGCGGATGTTCCTCGCCCGCACGGTGGCGCTCTGCCCCGATGCCGCCGCGCCGATCGCCGTGGCGCTCGATCTCAGGGCGCCAGGCTGGCGCGCCCGGCTCCTGGCCGGGCAACCGCGCGCGCTGATCCTGCCGAGATAGCGCCCGCCGCCCTGCTGTGGCGGCTGGTGCCGATGCCCGCCCTGGCCGCCTCAGCAGCCTTGCCCGCCGCCCGCGCCGCCCTGGGCGGGCGGATTTCCCGCCTTGCCGGCGGGCTTTCGCCGCCGCCGGGGCTGGCGATCGCGCGATCCCTTGGGCCTGCCGGGCGGTCGGCGCTCATCGGCGCGCCATCGGCGGATGTCCTCGGCGGTCAGGCGCAGATGGGCGAGGCTCGCGGCGAGTTCGGCGGCGTCCTCGGCCGGGGTTCGAGGCGGGCTCACGCCCTAAAATGCCACCATTTCGGGCGGTTTCGCATGCGAAAAAAAATGATTATGCGCGCCAGTGCGGGGCCGTTCGGCGCCGGGAGCGCCCCCCTATGCGCCTCAGCATCAACGATAGATCGCCCGCCAGAGAGAGCGGCCGAGCTTGCGCGGCGAGGGGTGCCGCGTGATAGGATCGCGCTCGAAACCGGCCGGCGCATAGAGCCGCAAGAACAATCCCCGATCGGTTGGATCATCCTCGCGCGGCCTGTCCGCCTGCCGCCTTCGCGGCGGGCCTCTTTTGGTGCCGAGGGTCCGCCCATGCCACACCATGATCGCAACCTTACCACGCGCCGCGCGCCGCCAGGCGATCGCCTTGAGCGTTGGTCGCCGCACGTTCCGGTTTTGGTCGGAGACGGATCGCAGCGGCTGATCAAGGCGACAGTGAACACCGCGACGAAGGATCGCTGGGGCACGCACGTCCTGCCATCCGGCATGACGGTGCGCCCGGGACCGTTGCCACTTCTGTTCAATCACGATCTCGCTCACGTCGCCGGCCGGATCATCGAGCTCCAACGCAGCCCGGATGAGGTCACGATGGAGGCGCACATCTCGGACGATGCGGTCTGGCGGGCGATCCGCGCGGGAGAAATCACCGCAACATCCATCGGCCTCCGGCCGATGCGTTGGAGCTTCGCCGACGACGAGGACGGGACGCCGATTTGCGAGCTTTGGGAATTGATCGAAGTGTCGATTTGCTCGACGCCCGCCAATCCCGAAGCCCGCATCTCAGAAGTCCGCTCGCTCACACAACGCCTCGAACAGGAGGTCTTTTCGATGCCGCCGCTGCAACCCCGCCGCCCGACCGCCGATGATCCGCCGCCTGAGCCTGCCGGCGGCCTCGAGACGCTTTCTCGCGCGCCGCGCCTGATCGAGAGCGTGCCCGCGCGCGCACCCGCCATCCACCTGAACCGCGCGCAGCCTTTCAACGTGGCGCGGTGTTGGCAAACGATGATCGATGGCCGCGAGATCGATGGGTTCGAGGGCGAGGTCACGAAGGAACTTGCGAGACGAGCCGCCGGCCTGCCTGATCGCGGCGGCGTGCGCTTGCCGGCCGCACTGTTCAAGCCTGCCGGCCGCGCCGTGAGCACCGACCCCGGGTCAATCGGTGCCTTGTCGCCGCAAGCCTACCTCGCGCATCTGCTGGATGATGTTTCGGCGGCGCGGAAATGGGGAAATCTGTTGCCTCGCCTCGGCTTTCGCGAAGAGAACATGCCGCGCGAGGGCGCCAGCATTCCGAAGCGCACCGGGCGCGTCGTGGCGAGTTGGGGGCCGAAGGATACGGCGGCGGCGGAGAGCGAATGGAAGGCCGATGAAGACCAGATCAGGCCGCTCTATGTCAAATGCACGGTGCCGGTCGAGCGCAGCGCGTTGAAATATGCAATTCCGGCGGCGCTCGGCGCGACCATCGCGGAAATTGCCGATGCGATGGACAGCGCGGCGGACGACGGTTTGCTGTTCGGCACCGGCGCCGATGATCAGCCGACCGGATTGTTGACCCGGTTCGGAGCCGAGATCGATCTCGCCGGCGCCTCTCTCGGGCGCCAGCAGGCGCAGGACTTCAAGAACGATTTTTATGATGTCTGGATGACCGATCCCTCAAGCAGTGAGCTGCGCTGGGTCATGAACCATCGCAGCTACGATGCCCTCAAAGTCACCAGCCGCAAGCAGGAGCCGAGCGCGGTCGACGAGTGGCCGCAGGGCATGGTTGGCGACGAAATCGGCTTTGGCGTGCTGGAAGGGATCGGCGTCATCACCTCGGGTAAGATGCGCCGCACCAACGCGGCACCCGATCCGGCAACCTTCAACATCCTGCTGATCCGCAGCGGGTGGATGGGTGTCGTCGCGTGGTTTGGGAACGGGTCGGTTGATACGGTGATCGACCAATACACGTTGAGCAATCGAGGCGCAGTCAGGATCTCGGCTTTTCTCGACACCAACTGCGTCGCGCGCGATCCGCACATCGTTCACGCCTTGCGCAACGTGCTGGCCCGGCCGCCGGCGCCAGGCGCGCCGCGGCAGCTCAATCCGACGCCGAGGAAGTAGGGGAAATCCGCACCTCGTTCGAATTTGACCGATGCCCTCGCTCTTGACCCGCGCGGTGACTTACCCGTTGCAGGCCTTGGCGCGCATTCTGCGCACGCAACCAACTCTCGGCCGGCCGAGCAACATCTATTTCGGCATCAACCGTCCGGGCACGCTCGACATCGAAGGTCAGGCGCCCGAAAGCCTGCCGAGCGTCTATGGCGTATGCGCACTGCTCGCCGATGCGTTGGTGTCGTTGGATTGGTGGATCACCAAGCCGGCGGTGAACGGCGGTCGCGAGCTGGTGGTCGACAATGCCGCCGCCGCCGCGCTCGCCGCCTGGCCGAAGTGGTCAAGGTGGGCTTGGTGCTGGAACGCGCTCATCGCCGGCAACGGTCTCGCGCACATCGCGCGCAATGCCGAGGGCGAGCCGCGCGCGCTCGAAGTCTATCCGGCCGGGCGCGGCTGGATAAACCTCTACGATGACAATTCTCTTCAATACGCGCTCGCACCGATGAACGGCGAGAGCTTCGAGGCGTCCGAGGCCGATGTGGGGCATCTTCGGTATCGTCCTTGCGGCCTCGATCCGAGGGTTGGCATCAGCCCGCTGGTTTCGGCCTCGCCAACGATCACGATGCTGCTCGCGACGCGCGCCGGGACCACCCAGACGCAGATCGCGGCGTGCAGGCCATCCGGTTTTCTGCACACCGACGGCAAGCTCGATCGCGGCCGGGCGGAGGAAATCCGGCAGCGCTGGCAGGATGCGCACGGAGCGCCGGGCGAGCGCGGCAAGACGCCGGTTCTGGAATTTGGTTTGAAATATGAAACGATCGATCCGACCGACCTGGTGAAGTTGGCGACGATCGAGACGGCGAGCCTCGGCACGGCCGAGATTTGCCGCCTGTTCGGGGTGCCCGCTTCGTTGCTGGAGACCGAGGGCTCGGGCGCGCGCGCCTCTGCGGTCGAGGATCGGAGGCGGTTGGGCGCATTTTGCACCTCGCCGCTGGCGCGATTGATCGAGGATGCCCTCGGCAGCACGCTGCTCTCGCAGCGGCAGCGCGACATGGGCTTGCAAGTGATCGTCGATACCTCGGCCTCGCTGATCGGCGAGGGCGCGGAAATGAGCGATACACTCTCGAAACTGGCCAACGCGGGCATCCTGACCCCGAACGAATGCCGCGCGTGGTTGGCCTATGGCTCCGCGGGTGCCGAGGCTGACTTTCTGAGAGCGCCTGTCAATACGTGGTCGTTACAAAATTGGGCGAAAGCCATGCCGTCGAGCACCGATCAGACGATCCAGGAGAGCCAGGCGGCGAGCGCCTTGCGGATGATCCGAGGAGGCAAGTCATCATGAGCGATGCCGAGGGCGCGGCCCTGCCGCCGCTGCAAAGCGAAACCTACTGCTGGGAATTCACGCTGCCGGCCGCGATGCCGGTGGTGATCGTCTGCGCCGGCTTGCCGGAGCAGAACAATTCCGCACGGCCCTGCACCGCGCGCAACGCGATCATCGCTGCTGACTTCCTCGTCAATCACGCGCTGGTCATGGACCCGAAGCTCGAACACGTGCGGATCGGCGGCGACCTGGTGAGCTTGTTCGATGCGCTCTGGCCGGTCTTCCGCCACGAAATGCCGCGCCTGGTCGAGGGCGAGCGGGGCGATCCGCGCCGCTCGGCCTATCTCGTCGGCTGGCTCGAACGCGAGGTTTCGGAGCGCGTGGTCGAGAAGACCGCCGGCATGCGCGAGGAGATGCGCCTCGCCGCGCAGCACCAAACGCGCGGGCTGATCCGCCGGCTCTGGGCGGCGGCGTGCGAGCCGGATAGCACGACGCGCGCGGTCGCGGTGGCGGCGCTGGCCGCCGAGGTGCGCAACGTGCTGCCGAACGAATAGCGCGCCGGCATCAGCCGCACGCGGCGCATCCGAGCGCATGCAGACCAGAAGCGCCTGCGCCTCATTCAGCCAATACTCACCGACTTCGCGCTGGGCGCCGCTGCCGATCTCGACCATCGCCGTATGGCACGGCAATGGTCCGTGCCGCTCCAGCTCCTCGCGGTTGCGGCGAATTAGTTCGCGCACTACGCGCAGCCTCTCGAACCCCAACCGCTCCGCCAGCCGCAGATCGAGCACGCGGGGCTCGGGATCGCCTTCGCGCAGAATCAAGTCAGCCAGTTGCAGTGCGCCGCTCACGCCCTGATCTTCCCTGCCCTCGGCACGCGCCATTGATCGAGCGCGGCGCCGGACGGTAAGGTCTCGCTCCGTTCGGAGGTTGGGGAAATGGCAACTCGGAAACCGGCCCGGCGCGTGCTTCCTCAGAGCGTCGAGATCGTGCCGGGCGGCGCGGAGGTCCTGGCGGGATTGGCGGCGGATCGAGACGCCCGGCGCCAGGCGCGCAGCCAGCAGGGCGATTCTCGTCGCGCTGATGCCCGCCCGGCCGGGCGATCACCCGGCAAGGCGGCGAGAATCAGCGTAGAAAATGCAAGGCACCGAGCAGAATGAGAACGGCAGCCGATGCAACGGTGCCGGTCCAGATTTTCAAATCACGCACGGCAAGCGCCAGATCGGTCTTCGTAGCAACATTATCGTGAATCGCATCAAGGATTGTGCTGGCGACCGCTTCCGCTTTCTCACGCGGAAAGCCGGCTTCTTCAAAAACGTGCGCCAATGTGAGGCGATCGGTGGTCATGCGCGGGCCTCCGCCGCGGCGAGCCTATGCGCCGGTTGCCCTTTCGGCAATGGCACGACCTGGGCCGGCGGGCGGGCGAGGAAGGCGGCCCAATCGGCCATCAGCGCCTGGCGCTTCTCGAACAGATCGCCGCGGCGATAGGCGGCCTCGACGGCGCCGATGGAGTGCGCGAGCGCCATCTCGACCACGTGGTTGGGATAAGGAGTCGCCTCGGCGGCCCAATCGCGAAACGTCGAGCGGAAGCCATGGCCGGTCAGATCCGCATAGTCCATGCGCTTGAGCACTTCGAGCATCGTCGCGGCGGAAAGCATCTTGCCGGGCACCCGGCTGAAAAAGATCAGCCCGCTGCCGTCCTTGATTTCGGCAAGGCGAAGCAGGATCCGGGCGGCAGGAACGGAAAGCGGAACGCGATGCTCGCGATTCGCCTTCATGCGTTCGGGCGGTATGATCCATATCCCGTGATCGAGATCGATTTCGCTCCATGGCGCGCCGCGCACCTCGGAAGGGCGGGCGGCAGTGAGGATCGCGAACTGTAGCGCCAGGGCACCCATGCCATCGCGATTGCGCAAGTTGGCCATGAAGGCCGGTGCCTGCCGCCAATCCAACGCCTCGTGGTGCTTGATCGGGGCGATCTTGCCCTTGGCGGGCAGCATCATCGCCAGATGACCCTTCCATCGGGCCGGATTGTCGCCTGATCGCCAGCCGCGCGCCTTGGCATAATCGAGGATCATTTCGATCCGGCCGCGCACGCGCGCGGCGGTATCTGTCGTGCTTTGCCAGATCGGACGCAGGACGTTGAGAATGTGATCGGTTGTGATTTCGGCAACGGGCAAGGCATCGAGCGAGGCGGCATGATTGGCGAGGCTCGTTCGCCATTGCTCGGCATGCACGACATTGCGCCAGCCCGGGCGATGCGCGGCCATGTATTCGGTCTTGGCCTGCTCGAAAGTGACCTCGAGATGGGAGATCGCCGCTGCCGGCGCATGGCGTTCTTCGAGCGGGTCGATGCCCTGCTTGCGCATCCGGGCATAATGCTGGGCCGCGTTCCTGGCTTCGTTGAGGCTGATCTGATCGGCATTGCCGATTGATATCTCCCGCTGCCGGCGGGCGATCATGTAGCGATAGGCCCACCAGCGCCGCCTCGGGCCGCGGATCATCAGCCACAACCCGTTCCCGTCGCCATAGCTGCCGGGCTTTGTCTGATCGCGCACGAGGTGCGCGGTGAGCTTGCCGGCGCTCATACCCATTGCATCATGAACGCGATGCTCCCCTCGTTGCCATAATTCCCATGAACGCCGCCCATGGATCGGGGGCATTATCTGGCATTGCCCGGCTGGGATGCAAGCGAGAAAATGGCGGATTTCCGCCGTTTTGGCATTGCCTGGCATGGCCGTAATTCATGGGCTCGCGGATGGGGTGGGATTCGAACCCACGAGGGGCGTGACCCCTGGCGGTTTTCAAGACCGCTGCCTTAAACCGCTCGGCCACCCATCCCGCGCGAGGAACGTATCGGAGCAGCCACTGGGCCGGCAATCGCCAGCCGCACCTTGGCAGGCATTCGGCCTGTGCTATGCGTGATCCGCATCTCATCAGAGGGGACGAGAGAATTTGCGCATCGCCATGATCGGCGGCGGCTATGTAGGGCTCGTCTCGGGCGCCTGCTTCGCCGAATTCGGGGTCGAGGTCGCCGTCGTCGAAGCCCATCCCGGGCGCCTTGCCGGCCTCATCGAGGGCCGCATCCCGATCTACGAGCCCGGCCTCGACGCGCTCGTCGCGAGCAACGTCCGCGCCGGCCGCCTCAGCTTCGGCTCCGACCTCGCCGCCGCCGTGCAAGGGGCGGAGGCCGTTTTCATCGCCGTCGGCACGCCGACGCGCCGTGGCGACGGCCATGCCGACCTCACCCACGTCTTCGCCGCCGTCGAGCAGACGGCGCACGCCCTCACCCATCAGGCGGTGATCGTCACGAAATCGACCGTCCCGGTCGGCACCGGCCGCAAGATCGAGGCCATGCTGCGCGAATTGCGCCCCGATCTTGCCCTCGATGTCGCCTCCAATCCCGAATTCCTGCGCGAAGGCAACGCGATTGCCGACTTCATGCGCCCGGACCGGGTTGTCATCGGCGCCGAAACCGAGGTCGCGCGCGAGGTCCTGCGCCGCCTCTATCGCCCGCTCTATCTGATCGAAACGCCGATCCTGTTCACCGCGCTCGAAACCGCCGAGCTTGTCAAATACGCCGCCAATTCCTTCCTCGCGATGAAGGTGACGTTCATCAACGAGATGGCTGATCTTTGTGAGCGCGTCGGCGCGGATGTGCATGATGTCGCGCGCGGCATCGGGCTCGACGGGCGGATCGGGCGGAAATTCCTCCATCCGGGCCCCGGTTTCGGCGGCTCCTGCTTCCCGAAGGATACGCTCGCCCTGGTGCGGATCGCCCAGGAGAACGAGGCGCCGACGCGCCTGATCGAGACCGTCGTCGCCGTCAACGAGGCCCGCAAGGCCACCATGGCCGCGCGCGTGATCGCGGCTTGCGGCGGCAGCGTGCGCGGCCGCGTCATCGCGGTGCTCGGGCTCGCGTTCAAGCCGGAAACCGACGATGTGCGCGATGCGCCGGCGCTGCCGATCGTCGCCCGCCTGGCTGCCGAAGGGGCCCAGGTGCGCGCCTATGATCCGGCAGCCATGGAGACGGCGCGGCCTCTGCTGCCGGGATCGGTTGCGTTCTGCGCGGGGGCGATCGATGCCGCCACGGGGGCCGATGCGCTCGTTGTCGTCACGGAGTGGAACGAGTTTCGTGCCCTTTCGCCGGCGCGGCTGAAATCGGTCATGCGCGGCGGCAAGATCATCGATCTGCGCAACATTTTCGACCCGATCGCGATGCGCCAGGCCGGTCTCGTCTATCAGGGCGTCGGCCGGCCGGCGCCGCGCCCTCCGGCGCCCTGAACCCCCAATGTCGGCCGAGGCGCTCCGCCATCTCCGCCGCGTCGATCCCACCCTCGGGCAGCTGATCCGCCGGATCGGCCCCTGCGGCCTCAAGCCGGAGCGGGTCATGAGCCCGTACATGGCGCTGTTGCGCGCCATCGCCCACCAGCAACTCAATGGCCACGCGGCCGAGGCGATCTTTGCCCGGTTCCTCGCCTTGCATCCCGGCCCCGGGTCCCCGCAGCCGGACGCAGTGCTCGCCTCCGACCCGGCGGATCTGCGCACCTGCGGCCTTTCGCGCGCCAAGGTCGCGTCGATCCGCGCCATCAGCGAGGCCGCGCTGGCCGGCGTCATTCCCTCCCGCCGCGCCGCCGCCAGGCTTTCCGACGAGGCGCTGATCGAACGGCTGACCACCCTTCCGGGGATCGGCCGCTGGACCGTCGAGATGCTGCTGATCTTCACGCTGGGGAGGCAGGACATCCTTCCCGTGGACGATTTCGGCATCCGCGAAGGCTACCGGCTGCTGCACGGCATGCCGGCGCAGCCCAAGCCGCGCGCGCTGGCCGAGATCGGGGCGGCGTGGGCGCCCTACCGCAGCACGGCGGCCTGGTATCTGTGGAAGCGGGCCAACGAGGAGAAGCGGGTCAAGACGCAAACTCCGAAAGAAACGGCACCACCGCCGCGAGAAACCCCTCCGGGTCGTCGGCGTGCAGCCAGTGCCCGGCGTCGGGCAAAACCGCAAACCGCGCCTGCGGAAAGAGGCTGACGATCAGAGGGCGGTGCGCCGCCGTGAGATAGTCGGACCGCCCGCCGGCGACGAACAGCGCGGGACCGGCATAGCAAGCGCCAGGGAGGGGCGGAAAATCCTCCAGCGCCGGCATGGCGGCGGCGATCTCGGCGAGCCCGATTCGCCATGAGGGATTTTGTCCAACAATCAGATTTTGCAGGAGAAATCCGCGAACGCGCGGATCTGGCACTGAGCCGGCCAGGGCCGCGTCGGCGGCGGTGCGGGTGAGCCCGGGGATCAGCGCAAGCCGCTGCATGGCCTGCAAAAGGTCCCGATGGTGTGGCGGATAGGAGACAGGGGCGATGTCCGCCACCACGAGCGCGCGGACCCGGCCGGCCTGCTCGAGTGCCAACCGCATCGCGACCTTCCCGCCCATCGAATGGCCGAGGAGGGCCGCCGGCAGCGCCTCGCGGGCAGCCAGCGTCTCCGCGACATCTGCCGCCATGCTCGCATAGTCCATGGCCGCCGCGTGCGGGCTCGCCCCGTGGTTCCTGAGATCGATCGCGAGCACCCGGAAGGCACCCGAGAGCCTTCGCTGCACGAAGCCGAGATTGCGCCCGGCACCGAACAGGCCATGCAGCAGAGCCAGGGGCGGGCCATGACCGGCCTCGGCCGCGTGCAGGATCATCGGCAGCCACGCTGTGATCGCAGCCGCATCAATGGCTTAGATCTGGCCTTGAAATGGCAGCGATACCGTCCTTTATTGTGCGTTGCAGCATGGATTGTGTTCGCAGCGAAGGAGAACAGATGATGACCTCCTCTTCGATCGCTACCCTCCCGGCCGCCGAGCTTGCGACGGAGCAGCCGCGGCAGCTTCGGGTGCGTTTTGCCGCCTGGCGGGCCGAGCGCCGCCGGCGCGCCCACCTCGCCCTCGAGCTTTCGCGCCTCGACGCACGGGACCTCGCCGACCTCGGCATCAGCCGCGCCGATTTCCCGGCGATCATCCGCGGGACCTATCGGCGCTAGTACCCACATTTATCCGCGGGTGATACGCCCTCACCCCCGGCCCCTCTCCCAGAGGGAGAGGGGAGATGACGGGGTGTCGTATCACTCATGCGGTTAGCGCGAGCGGTGGGCGGCGCCCGGCCCACGGGCGTGCCGCCTCGAAGGCGGCGGCAGCCTTGAGGACGCCGAGATCGTCGAACCGCCGTCCGACCACCTGCATGCCGATCGGCCGGCCATCGGCGGTGAAGCCGCAGGGGATCGAGGCAGCCGGATTGCCGGAGAAGTTGAACGGATAGGAAAATTCCGCCCAGCTCATCCAGTCCCACGGATGCTCCGGCCAGTCGGCGGGCTGGAGCCGCTCGGCGGGGAAGGCGGCGACCGAGACCGCGGGCGTGATCAGAAAATCGAACGATTCGAAGAAGCGGCCGATCGCCGCGCAATAGGCGTATTTGCGTTCCCGCGCCAACTGGTAATCGGCCATGCTCACCTTGGCCCCGGCCTTCATGCAGGCAACGAGCCCGGGATCCATTTCTGCTTCCCATTCAGGGAGGTAGCGCGCGTAGCTCTGCAGGTGCGCGGGCCAGGTGAGGCGGATCAGCTCCGGCCCCTGCGGGCCCCAGGCGGGCGTCCGCTCCTCCACCGTTGCACCATGAAAATCGGCGAAGACGCGCGCTGCCTCGGCGACGTGCGCCGCCACTTCAGCGTCCACGCGCGCATGGCCGAGATCGGGGCTGAAGGCCATCCGCGCGCCGCGGATTCCCTCCCCGAGCCGTGCCCCGTACGGCTCGGGCCAGGCCTCCGCCGAGGTGTGGTCGAGCGGGTGCGGGCCTGCCATCACTTCGAGCATGAGGGCGGCGTCGGCGACGCTCTGTGTCAGCGGGCCGATATGCGCCGTGTTGTCCATGGTGCTGAGGGGATAATTGGGCACCCGCCCGTAAGTCGGCTTGAGCCCGAAGACGCCGCAGAAATGCGCGGGCATGCGGATGGAACCGGCCCCGTCCGAGCCCTGATGCAGCGGGCCATATCCGACCGCCGCCGCCACCGCCGCGCCGGCCGAGGAGGCGCCTGCATTGTGGCCGAACTTCCAGGGGTTGTGGGTGATCCCGGTGAGCGGGCTCTGGCTCACCCCCTTCCAGCCGAATTCCGAGGTCGTCGTCTTCCCGAGCACGATGGCGCCGGCGGCGAGGAGCCGCGCGACGTAGGGCGCGTCCTCGGTTGGCACGACGCCACGCTGTGTGAACGATCCACGCTCGGTCGGGATGCCTTTGGTGATGGCAAGGTCCTTGATCGTCACCGGGATGCCGGCGAGCCTGGGCGGCGGATCGCCGCCCTTGAAGGCTTTCTCCGCCGCGCCCGCAGCCGCGAGCGCGGGTTCGGCGAGGAGGGTCGCAAATGCGTTGAGCCGGGGCTCCAGCCGCTCGATCCGCGCGATCACTGCGCGCATCAGCTCAACGGGCGAAAGCGCGCGCCGGCGCAAGAGCGCGGAAAGCTCGGCCACGCTCGCAAAACAAAGCTCCTCGTCGGTCATGCATATCCTCGCGATCGAGTGCAATCCTGCAAGATTAACGCTCATCACGGTGAACGCCAGCGGCGGTTGCCGCTCTGACCTGCCAGCCGTACTCTGCCGCATCCGAACTTCCGGCGGTGGGCTGATCCCTGACAGTGATTCACGCGAGGGGGAAACGTCATGTGGACCTGGTTGCAACGCGTGGCAGTGGGCCTGGCATGCGCGGCTGGCTTCGCCACCGCGGCGGCCGCGGCACCGGTCACCGTTACGGTCTGGTCGTGGAGCCAGGTTGCGCCAACCATGAAGAAGATGGTTGCGGCGATCGAGAGGGCGCACCCCGACATCCGCATCATCGCAACGATCGAGCCACACACTGCCTATTTCAAGGCGCTGAGGGCGGCCGCCGCCTCCGGCACGCTGCCGGACCTGATCGGCCTGCCGCCCGGCGCCTATACGCAGGAATACCGCCCCCAACTGCAACCGCTCGATGCGATTGCGGCCGATGCGTGGGGAGACGATTGGAAGACGAACTTCGCGTCTGCGCTTCTGATCCAGGCACGGCTCGGCAATCCAAAGGGTGATCGGCAATTCTACATGCTGCCGATGGAAGCGGAGGTCCTGAACCTCTGGTACAACCGCGCCGCTTTTGCCAAGGCCGGCATCGCCGGCCCGCCCGCCACCTTCGATGAACTCGTTGCGGACGCGGCCCAACTGCGCAAGGCGGGCTTCATCGGCTTCTACCAGGGCGGAGGCACCGGGCTGTTCGACAACTGGGTGTTCATGCAGATTGCGGCCCAGACCGATCTCAAGAGCCTGCTCGCCGCCGAGAATGGTGCCCCGGTATGGGATCAACCTGGCATGCTGGCGGCAGCGAAGATCTGGCAGTTTCTATTCACCGATCATGTGGTGCAGCCCGGCGCACTCAGCGCGCTGCAATACCCTACCGGGGCGAATCTGTTTGCTGCCGGCCGTGTCGGCATGATCTCGCTCGGCTCCTGGTGGCTGCAAGAGACGCAACTTTCGAGGGACCCTGCTCTCGCCACCATGGAGGGCTACGGCAAGTTCTTCTTTCCCGCGGTCACGCCGGGCGGCGGCCCATGCCCGCCGCTCGGTGGCGTCGATATCGGCTGGGGGCTGACGAAGAACGCCGCAAAATCACCAAAGGTCGAGGAAGCGGCGACGATCGTTTTCAAAGAGCTGATCAGTGGCGTCGGTGTGCAGGTGGCGGTCGATCGGCTCGACGACTTGCCGGCATTCAGCGGCGTCGAGCCGTCGCCGCCATTGAACGGACATCTCAGGAACCTGTTCGATGCCTATCTCACCGAGTTGGCGATGGCGCATCCGCACCAGATCGGTGATCCGATGATCTTCAGTGCGCTCGCCACCAATTTGCAGGCGATCGGCGCCGGAACGAAAACACCCGAAGCGGCGCTTGCCGCAGTGCAGAAAGTGGCGGAAAGCCAAGCCGACTGAATATCTCCATAGTTTCTGAGCGACTGGCGGCTAACCTCGGACACGGCGGCATGTTGGGAGACAAGGTGCCATTGGAGCAAGGAGAAGCGTGGCAAGCCGCAGCGGGCGGGGAAGGATACGCTCAGAACAGCGACGGAACAGCGGGGATGGCGCTCCGGAGGGCTTCCGGAGGCGATTCGGAGGGCGGCCGGAACAGCGACCGAACAGCGGGAAGAGGCGAAAGAAAGAGCCTTCTTTTTCTGAAGAAAAAGAAGCAAAAAGACTTTTCCTGTTTTTCACCTGAGATGGGGATGGGGCTTTCAGGAAAAACGTTGTTCATCTCGGGCGGGTCGCGCGGGATCGGGCTGGCGATCGCGCTCAGGGCGGCGCGCGAGGGGGCGCATGTCGCGATCGCGGCGAAGACGGACAAGCCGCACCCGAAGCTCGCCGGCACGGTGCACACGGCAACGGCGGCGATCGAGGCGGCGGGGGGAAAGGCGCTCGGCGTGATCTGCGACATCCGCGACGAGGCCCAGGTGCGGGCGGCGGTGGAAGCCACCGTGGCGCGCTTCGGCGGCATCGATATCTGCGTGAACAACGCGAGCGCCATTGCGCTGACCCCGACGCTCGAGACCGAGATGAAGCGCTACGACCTGATGAGCGACATCAACGCGCGCGGCACGTTCCTCTGCTCCAAGCTCACGCTGCCGTTCCTGCTCAAGGCGGGCAATCCGCACATCCTGAACATCTCCCCGCCGCTTGAGATGAATGCGAAATGGTTTGCCCCGCACCTTGCCTACAGCATGGCGAAGTTCGGGATGAGTCTCTGCACGCTCGGCATGGCGGAGGAATTCCGGGGCGAGGGGGTGGCGGTCAATTCGCTCTGGCCGCTGACGACGATCGATACGGCGGCGATCCGCAACCTGCTGGGCGGGGAGTCCGCGGCGCGGATGAGCCGCGCGCCGGCCATCATGGCCGATGCTGCCTGCGCCATTTTCGCGCGGCCCTCGCGCGCCTGCACCGGCAATTTCTTCATCGACGAGGAGGTGCTGCGCGCGGAGGGGATGACCGATTTCAGCGCCTATGATCCGCCGGGTGGTGAGCTTGCCAGGGACATCTTCGTGCCGGACGCGGTCATCGCGCGGCTGCCGACGCGGGTGGTGCCGCGGCCGAGGATGGGATAGTAGATGCAGGCAAAGGGGGAACGCGGCTGGCCCGGATTGGATATTCTGTGTTCGCTGCCCTCGTCCTGTGCGCCGCAGGCGCGGCGGCGGGCGGGCTGACGCGGGCGGATGTCGAAGCGGCGATCCGTGCGGCCGGGCCGGGGCATAAGGTGAATTTCGCTGGGCGGTCGCTGGCCGGGCTCGATCTTTCCGGGCTCGATCTGGCGGGGGCCGATCTCTCGCACGCCAACCTCTACAACGTGAAATTGGACGACACGAATCTCAGCGGCGCCGATCTTTCCGGAGACCGGATGGATCTGGCCTGGCTGATGCGGACGAACCTGACGGGGGCCAATCTCTCGGGTGTGGCCATGCACGGGCCGATCACCGCGCCGGGAATGGATGACGTGCCGAAGGATGCGCCGATCCTTGCCGGGGCGAATTTTTCCGGCGCGCACCTGATCGCCCGCTTCAACGGCGATGCGGAGGGGGCGAATTTTTCGCACGCCGATCTCGGCGCCCGGCTGCGCGACCAGTCGATGGGCATCCTGCATTCGGATTTGAACAGTGCCAATCTCCGGCACGCCAATTTCGCGGACGCCAATCTCGACTACGCGAGTCTCAGGTTTGCAGACCTTACGGGTGCTGACCTCCGGGGCGCGCAATTCCATTGGGCGGATTTGTCCGGCGCCGATCTGACGGGCGCGGATCTCACCGGCGCCGATTTCACCGACGCCACGCTGACCGCGGCCATCCTGAAGGACGTGAAGGGGCTCGCGACGGTCAAGGGCCTCAAGCGGTAAGCGCGCCGCCGCTACGCCGCTTCGGCGTGCAGCACGAGGCGGCCGGTGACCTTGCCGTCCTTCAGGCGCATCAGCGCGGTGTTCGCCTCCCGCTGCGGGATCGTTGCGACCGGCAAGGGCTCGAGCTTTCCCTCTTCGGCGAGACGGACGAGTTCGCGCAGCTCCTTCGGATTGCCGACATAGCTTCCCTGGACGGTCAGCGCCCGGATGGCCATCAGGGGCAGGGGCAGCATCAGTTCGCCGCCGAACAGGCCGACCTGGACGAGCCTGCCGCCCTTGCGCAGTGCGTCGAAGGAGAAGCGCGCGGAGGCGGTGCCGTTGACGAGGTCTATGATGGCGATGACGGGGCCGCCGCAGGCGGCCATGATGTCGCGCGCCACGCTCTCACCATTTCCGTCCACCGTCTTGGCGGCACCCGCGGCGAGTGCCGCGGCCCGCTTCTCGGCGCTGACATCGACCACGACGATGTTGGCATGGCCGAGAGCCTTCAGGACGGCGATCGCGTTCAGCCCGAGCCCGCCCGCGCCGACAACGACGATGGCCTCGTCGGGAGGCAAGGGCATCACCTTCTGGATGGCGGAATAGACGGTGACCCCGGAGCAGGCATAGGTGGCGGCGACGGCGGGATCGAGCGTGCCGAGGTCGATCAGGTGGCGCGGATGCGGCGCCAGCACGTGCGTTGCGTAGCCGCCGTTCTGATAGACGCCGATGCTGCGCGGGGTGAGGCACATATTGTCCTCCTCGGCGAGGCAGCGCGCGCAGGTGCCGCAGCCGACCCAGGGAAAGACGATGCGCCGGTCGCCTTCTTTCACGCCGGTTGCCCCGGGCCCGAGCTTCACCACGCGGCCGACGATCTCGTGGCCCATGGCGAGCGGCAGCGTGACCCCGCGATCCTTGAGAGAAATCTTTCGGCCGCCGCCGATATCGTAGGATCCTTCCCAGATATGCAGATCCGAATGGCAGACGCCGCAATGGGTGACTTCGAGCAGGACCTCGGTTCCCTTGGGTTCCGGTGTCGGCAGCTCGATCTCCTGCAATGGCGCTCCGTTGGCGACGACCGCCCATGCGCGCATCAGATTTCCTCCTTGCTCATGACGCGCCCACCTGGAGTGCTGCTTCGTTCATCATGCGGATCGGCTTGCCGTCCAGGAAGGCCAGGATGTTGGCGACACATTCGCCGTAGAACTGCTGATAGACCTCCTTCGTGCAGTAGCCGAGATGGGGCGTGAAGACGGTGTTCGGGCATTCGAGCAGCGGATGGCCCGCGGGGAGGGGCTCTTCGGGGAAAACGTCGAGCGCGGCGGTGATCCGCCCGGAGCGCAGCGCCGCGAGCAGAGCCGTTTCGACGACGAGTGGAAAGCGCGCGGTGTTCACCAGCACGGCACCCGGCTTCAGCCGTGCCAGGTCCCCGGCGCCCAGCAGCCCGCGGGTTTGTTCCGAGAGCACGAGATGCAGGCTCACGGCGTCCGATTCCTCGAGCAGTTGCTGGCGGGTCCGGAACTCCGCGCCGGCCGCCTCGGCGCGCTCGGGCGTCAGGTTGGGGCTCCATCCGAGCACTTTCATTCCCAGCGCGGCGCCGTAGCGCGCCATTTTCGTGCCGATCCGGCCGAGCCCGATGAGGCCGAGGGTGCGGCCTTCGAGCACGGTGCCGGCGGCGATCCCGGTCTGGAAGCTTCCGGTGCGGACGGAGGCGTCCGCGGCGGGCATCTGCCGCATGGCCGCGATCAGCAGTCCGAGCGCGATCTCCGCCGTGGCGGCGACGGACAGTTCGCCCCCGGTGTAGCAGACGAGGATGCGGCGGCGGGTGCAGGCTTCGAGGTCGAGCACCGGCGAGCGCCGGCCGGTGAGCGAGATCATCCTGAGGTTGGGGAGCCGGGCGATCAGGCTTTCCGGGAAGGCCATGCGTTCGCGCATGACGACCAGGATCTCGTATTCGGCGAGGGCCTCGGCGGCTTTTTCCTCCGGCCCGAGGGGGCCGGAGAAGAAGGAGATTTCGAGCTTGCGCGCCGTCAATGTCGACCAGTCGGCGCTTTTTCTTGCCACGCGCTGCCAGTCATCCAGCACGGCGACCCGCATCTCACTCTCCATGGGTTCACTTGCCGGGGAGCCTCGCAAGCCCCGAACCCTGGCGCAAGCGGCATGTCATTCTCATCTTGTCCGGCAAGCGCCGATGCCCCGCCCATCTCTCTTGCCCCGCCCATCTCTCTTGCCCCGCGCCGTGACGTGCGGCGTCCTGGTCACGGACGGCCGGCTTCTCCTGCTCGGCCATGCTACGCGCTCGCCGCGGTGGGATATCCCCAAGGGCGTGGCCCAGGAGGGCGAGCGCTTCATCGATGCGGCGCGGCGGGAATTGCGCGAAGAGACCGGGCTCGAGCCCGCCGCCGCGGAACTGACCGAGCTCGGGCGGTTTCGCTATCTCCGCACCAAGGATCTCGTTCTTTTCGCCTGGATGCCGGAGCGGCTTCCGGATCCGGGGTCACTTCATTGCAGCTCGACGTTCATAGCCGGTGGACGGCAGCTTCCGGAGTTCGACCGTTTCGCGATTCTTCCCTGGGACGAAGCGATGGCGCGGGTGGGCGCGAGCCTGGCGAGGCTGTTGTCCGAGGCCGGCGCCGTGGCAACCTTGCGGAACCGGGCCGAACAGGAGCCCGATCAGGAGCAGCCGCCATGAAAATTCGCCTCGATGTCGATTGCCCCCCTGAAGAAGCCCGCAGCTTCTTCGGATTGCCGGACGTGAAGCCGCTGCAGAAGGCGATGCTCGAGGAGGTGGAAGAGCGCCTCAAGGCGAATCTCGCGGCGATGCAGCCTGATGCGCTGATGCGCATGTGGCTGCCGGATGCATCGGCGCTCGAGCAGTGGCGCGATTTCTTCGCCAATCTCGGCCGGCCGCGCCCAGCGGCCCGGAGCTGAGCCCGCGGCTCAGGCGCGTTCAGGCCGATGCGGAATGCGATTTCAGTCGCGACCGATCTGGCGCCGGTTGGGGCGGCCCCTGGCGTGCGGCTGGGGAGCGCCAGACTCCGTTCCTGCGCTGCAACAGCCGATCGCCATGATGGCAGCGCGGCGGCGCTCCCGCAACCACGACAGACATGACTGGCGCGCCCGTCTTCCTGCACCGATCCGCGATAAGGGATGAGACAGGAAGAGGGGCTTCGTCAGGCGGCCTTGCGAGCGAGCGCGTGCACGTCGTCCGCCGTGAGGGCCTTGCCGCCGATCCCCCAGTCGCCGCTTTCCACCTCCTCGACGACGCACCAGGTGACGCCGCGCATGGCCTCACCCTCGATCGACACCATCGCGTCGGTCAGCTTGCTGATGATCTGGCGCTTCTGGTCCTTGGTGAATACGTCCTTGATGACGCGGACTTGAATGAGCGGCATGTCCTTCTCCTTTCGCATGCTCGATGGGCTTTCGGCCGGGTGCTTGTTACCCACGCCAGGGTGCCAAACTCTTCTGCGGAAAATCATGGACAGTTCCGTTATAAGCCGGCGTGACTGTACCGGCGCGGGGCACGGGCCAGTTCAGGGCAGCAGCGAGATGCGTGATGGTTTCCTTGACGGTTGACCGGAGCAGCGGACAGAGACTTACCGATCAGATCGTCGCCGATATCAAACGACAGATCGACAACCGGCGGTTGCGCCCGGGGACACGGTTGCCGTCGATCCGCGCGCTCGCCGATGCGGTCGATGTGAGCCGCTTTACTGTGGTCGAAGCGTATGACCGTCTGGTGGCGATGAGCTATCTGCAGTCCCGCCGCGGCGCGGGGTTCTACATCGCGACGCCGCCGCAGCCTTCGCCCTCCGTCGATCATAAAAGCAATGAGGAACTTGTCTGGCTCATCCGGCGGTTGCTGGAGGCGGGCGACAACGTCATGCTCGCTGGTGGCCCGTGGCTGCCGAATTCCTGGCTCGACGAGGCCGGTATCCGCCAGAGCCTCAATGTGCTGGCGCGCAGGAACGGTGCCCATCTGCTGGAATACGGCCACCCGTTCGGCTATCTGCCGCTGCGTGAACACCTCGCGCTGATGCTGACGGGGATCGGTGTTACCGCGCATGCCGGTCAGATTTTGCTAACGCAGAGTACCAGTCATGCACTGGAATTGATCATCCGCTATCTGCTGCGGCCGGGTGATGCGGCGCTTGTGGACGATCCCGGCTATTACAACCTGTTCGGCAATCTGCGACTGCAGGGCATCACGATGCTGGGGGTGCCGCGCAACCCCGACGGCCCCGACCTCGGGACGCTGGAGAGGCTAGCCACGGCCCATCGGCCGAAGGTCTATTTCACGCAGTCGGCCGTGCAGAACCCGACGGGCACCGACATCAGCCCGCATGTCGCCTTCCGACTGTTGCAGGCCGCCGAGCGTTACGGATTTGCGATTGTCGAAGATGACATCTTCTGCGACTTGCAGCGGGAGCCGACACCGAGGCTGGCAACCCTCGATCAGCTCAACCGAGTGATCTACGTGCGGAGCTTTTCGAAGACGCTTTCGGGTAGCCTGCGCGTTGGCTTCGTCGCATGCGCCGAGGGGGCGGCAAACGAGCTAGCCGACATCAAGATGCTGACCAGTATCACGACCTCGCAGTTCAGCGAACGGCTCGTATACTTGATGCTGGTGGACGGACACTACCGCAAATATCTTGCTCGCTTGCACGAGCGTCTCGCGCAGGCGAGGATCGAGACCGTGCGAGCGTTCGAGCACCTTGGGTTAGAGCTGTTCACCGAGCCGGAGGACGGCATGTTCGTCTGGGCCCGCTTCCCGAATGTCGAAGACTCGCTGCCACTGGCCGAGGTTGCGCAGCGCGAGGGTGTGATGCTGGCGCCCGGCACGGTATTCCGCCCACATCTCGAGCACTCACCGTGGCTCCGCTTCAACGTCGCGGTTTGCGCCGATCAGCGCGCGCAGACCTGGCTGCACAGGCTCGCCGCAAGTCTGGTGGGATGAGACGCGCTCAAAGCGCGTGATTGACAAGACATCTGAAATCGCTCCGCGTGTCCGGAACAGTACCGGCTCACGCCGTGTGCGTGGCAGTGATTGCGTAGGATAGACGGCGCTTGAAAAAGATTGCAGCCAACAGCGACCTTCCGCACGGGCATGTCGAGAGGGTACGAGTGATACTGGTTTTTGGCGGGCGCAGCTCCGTGCTGCGGATTGCAGAAAGCGGCGGCGTCCCCGCTCCGAGGATCTGGCGGCGCCAGCTGTCCTCTGCGGAGACAGGGCGGATGGCCTGCTCCAGCAAATGATCAGCAAGCCCGGCGTGTCGTCCCTTGCAGCAGAAATGGTGCCCCGCGTGGTTGCACCGACGTACGAGCCAGCACCGCATCAGGCAACGCATTGGAGCGGGTGCGCAATGGCATGGGTTGCCGGCACGCTGTTTTTTTGTCTCCGGTTTCGCCGTATAGGACGGCAGCGGGAACTATTGTGCGCTCCGCTTGGCGCCGGCCTTCCCGAACTTGGTATCGAAGACGGTCGTTGGGGCATCATAGACCAGATAGGGAGGAGGCTGGTGAGCGGCACTTCAACCTTCATAGCCGGTGGACGGCGGCTTCCGGAGTTCGACCATTTCGCGATCCTTCCCTGGGACGAAGCGATGGCGCGCGTGGGCGCGAGCCTGGCGAGGCTGTTGTCCGAGGCCGGCGCCGTGGCAACCTTGCGGACCCGGCTCGATCAGGGGCCCGATCAGGAGCAGCCGCCATGAAAATTCGCCTCGATGTCGATTGCACACCTGAGGAAGCCCGCAGCTTCTTCGGATTGCCGGACGTGAAGCCGCTGCAGAAGGCGATGCTCGAGGAGGTGGAGGAGCGCATCAAGGCGAATCTCGCGGCGATGCAGCCGGACGCGCTGATGCGCATGTGGCTGCCGGACGCATCGGCGCTCGAACAGTGGCGCGATTTCTTCGCCAATCTCGGCCGGCCGCGCCCAGCGGCCCGGAGCTGAGCCCGCGGCTCAGGCGCGTTCAGGCCGATGCGGCAGACTGTTGCGATTACGAGCGATCTCGTGCTGCTGGGCGGCGGACACGCGCATCTCGAGGTGGTGCGGCGGATCGGCGAACATCCGGTTCTGGGCCTCTCGACGACGCTGGTCGCGCGCGAGAAGCTGACCCTGTATTCGGGGCTGTTGCCGGCGGTCGTCCGCGGGGAGATTTCCCCCGATCAGGCAGAGATCGACCTGGGGCTGCTGGCCGCGGCCTCTGGCGTGCAGCTTATCATTGCCGAGGCAACGGGCCTCGATCTCACCGGGCGGCGCGTCCTGCTTGCGGAGCGGGCGGGGCTTTCATTCGATCTTCTTTCGATCGACGTGGGCGGGGCGCCGAAGGCGCCGGCCGGCGCCGTTCCGGTCAAGCCGATAGGCCGTTTCCTGGCCCGGCTCGGCGAGATCGAATCCGGGCTGGCGCGCGGCGCGCGGATCGCCGTGGTGGGGGGCGGAGCAGGGGGCGTGGAGCTTGCGCTGGCGCTGGCACGGCGCTTCGCCGGGCGTTTCGCGCTGGTGCTGGTGTCGGATGGGGCGGAGGTTCTGGACGAGGCCCCGCCCGCCTGCCGCCGCATCGCCCGGGCCGCGCTGATCCGCGCCGGGGTGAATCTCGCGCTGGGTGCGCGGGCAAGGGCGCTCCTGCCCGAGGGTGTCGCGCTCGAGAACGGGGAAAAAATCGCGGCGGATGCGGTGATTTGGGCGAGTGGGGTGGTTGGCCCATCGTTCCTTGCCGAGGCCGGACTTGCCACCGATGCGGCGGGTTTCGTCACGGTTGCGCCGACGCTCGAAAGCGTGAGCCATGCGCGGATTTTTGCAGCCGGGGATTGCGCGACGGTGGAGGGTTTTCCGCGACCGAAGGCGGGGGTTTTCGCGGTGCGGGCCGGCCCGGTGCTGGCGGAGAATCTGCGCGCGGTGGCGGAGGGGAGGAGGCTCCGGCGCTGGCGCCCGCAGCGGGAAGCGCTGGCGATCCTCGGGCTTGGCGATGGGCGCGCGCTCGCCTGGCGCGGCTCGTTCTGCTGCTCGGGGCGTTGGGCAATGCACTGGAAGGAGCGGATCGACCGGCGCTGGATGGCGATGTACGCGCCCGGTGCGATTCGGGCGATCCGCGCAGACCGACAGACGGATCCGTTGGTGGTGCCGGGTGACCGATCCGCGGGACGGGAAAGCCCGCATCCTTCGCGTCGTCATGCTTGACGACGGCAGGACGGTCCACAATGCATTCCTCGACCGCGGATTCCGCGAGGAGACACCATGAAGCTCCATGACTACCTGGAGACGGACAGCCTTTACATCGAGCTGAAGCCCGAGCCCGGCGCCGAGGTGCGCGAGATCGCGGACGATTTGAATGTCGACCTGGATGAAGCGGGCGAAGTCGTCGGCTTCGATATCGACCGTGCCTCCCGCCGTCTCGACCTCACGACGCTCGAAACATTGTCTTTGCCGTTCAAAACGACACGCGCCGCGTGATGCGAAGCTCCATCTCCACTCCGGTTCGATCCCCCGGCCTGGCTGAGGACAGGGCGGAGAGGGTTCGGTGAGGTGGGGCCGACGGGGATGACGTTGCGGGCGCATACCGGCCTTGCTCGCAGATTGCGGCGCGACGGCACCGAGGCCGAGCGGCGCCTGTGGCGTGCGTTGCGCGAATGTGGCTTTCCGTGGAAATTCCGCCGCCAGCACCCTATCGGACGACGGATTGTCGATTTGGCCTGCCCGGCGTGCAAGCTGGTCATCGAGCTGGATGGCGGGCAGCACGATGCTGGGCACGCGGCGGATGCTGTGCGATCGGCTGAGATCGAGGCGTACGGCTATCGCGTGATCCGCTTTTGGAACAACGAGGTCATCGACAATCTGGACGGGGTTCTGCAGAGCATTCGCGCAGCGCTGGAGAGTCCCCCACCTCACCCCAACCCTCTCCGCCCCAGGGGGCGGAGAGGGAGAAGAGGGGCAGCCCGAGATGCGTGAAGGCGAAAGGCCATATTCGAATACCTTGCCCCACCACGCCGCACCGGACCTCTCCGCCGCCTGGGGCGGAGAGGGAGAAGAGGGGCAGGCCGAGATGCGTGAAGGCGAAGGGCTATTGTGCGAGGCGCTGCCCCACCACTCCGCACCGGATCTCTCCGCTCCCTGGGGCGGAGAGGGAGAAGAGGGGCAGCCCGAGATGCGTGAAGGCGAAAGTCCATATTCGAATACCTCTACGACAAGCCGTACAGTGACTCTGGCCGCGCGCCAACAGCGCAGCCGATCCGGTGTTCTTCCATTGTGACGGCAGGAGGACGTTCGAGGCGGGCCTATGGTGTGGCGCCGGAGGGAGACGGCAGATCGAGGCGCGTTGCCAGATCCCGCAATGTCGGGAGGTATTTCGCGTGCGCGGGGTTTTGCAGCTCGGCGGAGAGCAACGAAGCGGCGTCCGGTTTCCGCCCGGTGGCGATGAGATGACCGAGATGGCTTTCCAGGAGGCCGAGCCGGCCAGGGTCCTGGCGATAGCGGGAGATCGCCAGCGCCGCCGCCTCATCACGGCGCCCGCTTCCCATAAGCGCACGGTGCAATGCCTGCACCGGTTCCAGTGCGGAGGGATCGGCGTCGTGCAGGCGGCGGGCGATCGGCTCCGCTGCCTCGGCGTCCCCGGCGCCGAGAAGTGCGCGCGCCCGCAGGAGATCCCAGGGCTCGTCGCGGATCACCGCGCCGTGCGGTCTTTCGAGCAGCGTGAGCGCGGCGCGCGGCCGCCGCTGGACCACCAGCGCCGCGGCGGCGGCATAGGCCTCCGTTTCGGTTTGCGGCTCGATGCCGGGGTCGAACCAGGCGTGATATCGATGCCGCTCCGTGCCCTGGACGAAAGCCACCGCCGAGCGGCCGATGCGGGCGAGATCGACATCCGCGAGGCTCTGCTCGAGCCCGGCCAGATCGTTCCGCTCCAGCGCCGCTTCGATGAGCGCGCCAAGCCCGACGCGCTCCTGGATGACAGGGGGCAGGAAATGTCCCGCTTTGGCGAGCAGCAGCGCCTTTGCGCCAAGCCGGCGCGGTGCCACCCAGGCATAGAGAAGATCGGTGAGCGATTCCGCGCCATAGAACGAAAGCACCGGCACCTTGCTCGCCCGGGCGAGTGCCGGCCATTCGGCAAGCCGCCGACGCTGGCGGGCCGCAACGGGGGCCGGCACCACGGAACGGAACATGGCGCAGAGCCCGTGCAGCGATTCGAGGCCGGTCACCAGGATCGAGGTCGCCCCGCAACGCAGGCCGAAATCGACCGCCGCGAAGGCCCCTTTGCTGGCGCCGCAGAACAGCACACGCCGATAGCGGCCGGTGCGGATGAATTCAACGAGACCTTGCTCGAAACGACCCGGCTGGTCCGCGGTTTCGGGAATGCCGCCGACATACCATTGGGCATCCGGCGAATTGAATGCCAGGATGTCGTGGCGGCCGGCGCCCGCCCCGCGGATGCCGGAGAACTGGCCGGCCGGCGCGCCGGCGGGGCTGAAAATCACGACGAGCCGGTCCGCCACCCGATCGAACGATTTCGCGTACTCGGAGCGTGGCAGGAACCGTTCGATCCGCATCGGCACACTCCGGCGAGCCACTCGCGCTTCTCCGCTCATTTTCGCGCGATCACTCTGGTTTTCACAATTCAACTCGTTGACAACGAGACGGCGGCAAGCCCTGCTGACTGGTGGAGGGCCAAGAGCGATGAACGACGTTACGTCTGCAACCATGGCGGGAGAGCTTCAGGACCTGCTGGCCCTGAGCGTGCCGCCGATCGCATTGTCCTTTGCCGAGACGGAGCCCGAGGCGGTGGCGCCGTTCGGGGCGACCTACCCGCCGGCGACCGCGGACGGGCGGACCGGCGCGGTTGCGGCAAGCTGCGTGTTCTGGATGCACGCTACCGAGCGCGCCTTCACCACGGTTGCCGCGGATCACGGCAATTGCAGTGTCGGCAGCTACACGCACGGCTTCCGCCCGCTTTCGGAAATCGTCGGCAACGAAGATGTCCAGGCCCTGCTCAGCGCGGCCTGGGTGACACCGGAGGCGGCGGGTGCCATTCCCGGCCTGCCGACCAAGCCGGCGGCGATCGTCTATGCGCCGCTGGCGGAGGCGCCGCTGGCGCCCGATCTCGTCATGCTGCGGATCAATGCCAAGCAGGCGATGCTGCTGAGCGATGCCTGGCCGGAACTCCGCTTCGAAGGCAAGCCGCAGTGCCACATCATTCCGCTGGCGATGACGAAGGGTGATATCGCGGTCAGTACCGGCTGCATGCTGAGCCGGGTGCGCACCGGCATGTCGAACAACGAACTCACCTGCGTCATTCCGGCAGCGAAGGTGCCGGCCCTCCTGGAACGGCTGAGGGCGGCGCGCCAGGCCGATCTCGCGGTTGCCGCCTACGCTGCGGAGGACGGCAGGCGGTTTTCGTGAACTGCTCCGCGCCGGCGGCGGTGGAGGCGCCGTCTCGCGGCGCGGGCGCGGCGGTGGTGCTTGCCTCCACCTATGATCTCGGGCGGCAGCCGTTCGCGCTGGCCTCCGCCGCCGCCTGGCTCGAGGCGGCGGGGATCGACGTTCAATTGCTCGATCTGGCCGTTTCCGCGCCCGACGAGGCCGCACTCACCCGCGCGTCGCTGATCGGTGTCCATCTGCCGATGCACACGGCGACCCGGCTTGCCCAACCCTTCTTCGAGAAGGTGCGCCGGGTGAACGCGAACGCCCATCTCGCTGCCTTCGGCCTGTACGCGCCGCTGAACGCGGGCTGGCTCGCCGAGCTTGGCGTGGGCAGCATCATCGGCGGCGAATTCGAAGCCCCGCTGGTCGCGCTTGCCCGCGCGGTGGCCGCGGGCGAGGGTGCCCAGATCCGCATGGTGGGCCTGGAAAAGCAGAAATTCCTCGTTCCCGCCCGCAACGGCCTGCCCGCGCTTTCGCGTTACGCCCATCTCGATATGCCGGACGGGACGCGCCGCGTGGTGGGCTTCACCGAGGCCTCGCGCGGCTGCAAGCATCTATGCCGGCACTGCCCGATCGTGCCGGTCTATCACGGCCGCTTCTTCGTCATCGACGCGGCCACCGTGCTGGCCGATATCCGCGCGCTCGTCGCCGCGGGTGCCGAGCATATCTCTTTCGGGGACCCCGATTTCTTCAACGGCGTGCGTCACGCCCTCAGGATCGTCGAGGCCCTGCACCGCGCGTTCCCGGCTCTCACCTACGATGCGACGATCAAGATCGAGCATCTCCTCAAGCACAGCGCGGCACTGCCGGTGCTGGCCGAAACCGGCTGCGCGTTCATCACCTCGGCGGCCGAATCGTTCGACGATCGGGCGCTCGCCGCTCTCGCCAAGGACCATAGCGGCGCCGATATCGCGACCGCCGCCGGGCTTTGCCGGACTGCCGGCATCGCCTTCAGCCCGACATTCGTTGCCTTCACGCCCTGGACGACGCTCGAGAATTATCGCGACATGCTGGAGGCAATCGCCGAACTCGACCTCATCGAGAACGTCGCGCCGATTCAGCTCGCCATCCGCCTTCTGCTTCCGGAAGGCTCGCTGCTGCTCGAGCTTCCCGAGGTCCGGGCCCTGATCGGCCCGTTCGACCGCAGCCTGCTCTGCTATCCCTGGCGGCACGCCGATCCCGCAGTCGACCGGCTGGCGGCGGAGGTCATGGCGCTCGTCGAGGCCGATGCGGAGGCCAAGCGTTCCCGAACCGAGACCTTCGGGCGGATTGCCGCGCACCTTGCGGCGACCGGCGTGGGCTTGCGCCGGATGCCCCGCGCAGACGCCGCGGGCCGGCCGCCCGCGATGAGCGAACCCTGGTACTGCTGTGCCGAACCCACCGCCCGCCAGCAGAGCGCCTATTAGGAAGACCCTTCTTTTTCTGAAGAAAAAGAAGCAAAAAGACTTTTCCCATGTTCCGGACCCAGCGCCGCCCGCGGGACTCCGAACGAAAGAATGAAAGTTTTCTGGTTCTCTTTTTCAAAAGAGAACAATCTTCATGGCTGGCCGCACGCTCAGCCCGGCGCCGGGCGGCTTTCAGGCGAAGCCGGGGAAGAAATCGACCTTGATGCGCGATCGCGCGACGCCGAGTTCGGCGAGGGTGCTTCGGAAGCGGAGAACCATTGCGCGCGGGCCTGAAATATAGAAGGTCCGTTCAAGGAAATCGGGGATCTCGCGGCGAATCAGTGCCTGGTCGATGAAGCCGCTGACAATGGCGCGGCCGGGGGCGCGGCCGGGCGCTTCGCCTTCGGCGACCGCGTAGACCGTCTTCAGTCCGAGCGTGGCGGCGGCCTCGTCGAAGAGATCGGCGTAGGCGAGTTCGTCGGCGCGATTGGCGCCATAGAGCATGATGATGGGCCGCCTTTCATGGCGGTTGACGAGTTCGCGAACCATGCTGCGGAACGGGGTGACGCCGATGCCGCCGGCGATGAAGGCCAGTTTCTCGGCACGGTTCGCGGGGAGGGTGAAGCTGCCGGCAAGCTGCGAGGCGAAAATCACATCCCCAGGATGCATTTCCAGGAGCGCCCGTTTGAAGGCGCTGGGACGCTCATAGAACTTCACGCCGAGGCGAATCTCGGGCTCGGTCGGGGCCGAGGCGATGGTGAAGGGACGGCGGTTGCCGCGGCTGTCCGGACGGGGGACGTGGAGCGTCCAGTCGAGATACTGGCCGGGGCGGAACGGCGGCTTGCGATCGGGGCGGAAGACGAAATCGTAGCAGCCGGCAGCGGTTCTTTCGATGCCGAGGAGGGTGAGCTTGAGGCGGCCGCGGGGACCGGCGGCGAAGGCGTAGAGATTGCCTGCGAGAAGAGCCAATTCGGGTGTGACGTAGAAGCCGCCGATGTGAATGGACGGCGAAGAGAGGAAGCCGACGATCGCGCCGTAGACCAGGCGGGCGATTCTGCCCTGCGGGGCGGTCAGCGGCTCGGTGAGCATCGCGAAGCCGGCGAAGAGGAGCGGCGAATAGAGGAACGTCGCCTTGAGCGCCATCACATCCATGGGAAGCGGGGTCAGGAGGAGCGTGGCGGCGAGATTGGCGAGAATGTAGACGCCGATCATGTCGAAGCGCTGCAGCTTGCGCGCGACGAGAAGGCCGCCGACAAGAACCAAGGGGAGAAGCATGTCGTTGCCGACCCACCAGGTCGGGGGGCAGGCGAGCAGGAGGGCGAACGCGGCGGCGCCGAGCGCGACCGGATTGAAGATGTGCTTGCGGCCCACGGCGATGAGGAATTTCGAGGCGATGGCAACGAGCGCGGCGAGCACGAGCGCGGCGATGCCCGCGACGGCGGCTGCGGCGGCCGGCGCCATGATGAGGGCGAGAAGAAGGGCCGTGAT
>Ga0335075_10002209_pt1 | contig 31500 bp, 31 predicted proteins | sample Lox_Sample_24_FD_206723 | JGI IMG/M metagenome (GOLD analysis project Ga0335075, IMG submission 206723) | Soil microbial communities from Loxahatchee National Wildlife Refuge, Florida, United States - Lox_Sample_2.4 | ecosystem: Environmental > Terrestrial > Soil > Wetlands | place: USA...
CGCTCGCTTGAGGGTCCGCTGCGTCGTCGCTGCGTCGTCGCTGATGAGGCATGGCTTCTGATGCGCGAGGCGCCCGGCGCCCGCTTTCTTTTCAGACTGGCGAAGGCCGCACGAAAGAGATGGACCGGGCTAACAACGATCACGCAGGACCCCGGCGACCTGCTCGACTCCGCGCTCGGCCAAGCGGTCGTAGCGAACGCCTCCCAGCACACGCTACTGCGACAGGCGCCCCAGGCCATCGAGCGGATCGGTGAGGCGTTCGACCTCACCGCCGGGGAGAGACGCTATCTGCTGACTTGCCCGACTGGACAAGGGCTACTGCTAACCGGCGAGGAGCGCGTTCCGCTGCGGGTAGTGGCGAGTCCCGCTGAGCACGAGCTAGTGACGACCGATCCGGCCGACCTCGCCGCGCACGAGGAAGCAGCATGAAGCGCGGCGTTCTCGCCTCCTGCGGCTTTGTCGTATTGCTGCCGGTGCTCGTAATCAGCGCAGCCATTGGAGTTCTCGGAGGCGGCGGCACAGGCGTCAGCCTCGGACTACCGACCGCATACACAGAACAGGTGGCAGACATCCCCGCTGAATACCTGCGCCTTTTCGAGGCCGCCGGATCACGTTATGGCGTGCCGTGGACCATTTTGGCGGGAATCGGCAAGGTGGAGTGCGATGACGGGCAGGACCCCGACCCCTCCTGCACTCAAGAGGGGGCAGTCAATTACGCCGGGGCAGGCGGCCCGATGCAATTCCTCGCCTCCACATGGGCATCCTATGGAGTGAGCGCGAGCGGCGCCGGTTCTCCCGACCGATGGAACGCGGCCGACGCGATTTTCACCGCTGCCAGATATTTGCGTGCCAATGGCGCCCCACAGGAACTACAGCGCGCGATTTTTGCCTATAACCATTCAGCCGCTTACGTCCAAGAAGTTCTGCGGTGGGCGTCCACCTATGAAAAGCAGGCCGAACCTGTCACGAGGCAGACGGGCGACGCAGCGGGCGCGGCGCTTTCGTTTGCTTTGGCACAGCGCGGCGTCCCCTACGTGTGGGGCGGCGAGAGCCCGAGCGGCTGGGACTGCTCGGGACTCGTACAGGCCGCGTACCGTGCTGCCGGAATAAGCCTGCCTCGTACCGCGCAAGAACAGTTTGACGCTGGGCCTCACCTGCCGTCTGACGCCCAGCTCGAATCGGGCGACCTCGTTTTCTTCGGGTCGAGCACGAGTGAAGTTGAACACGTCGGGATCGTTGTGCGCTCGGGTGAGATGGTGGACGCGCCACATACGGGCGCTGTTGTTCGTACCGAGCCTTTCCCGACGACCGTGGGCGCCGCCTGGGGCACAGAGCGCTATCTCGGGGCCACACGTCCAGCCGGCGTCCGATGACGCATCCTCATTCTGCAAGGCAGGGTGAAACATGGCTTGACGAACCCGCCCGGCCTCTGCACACCCTCCCAACGCTTGCTCACCATGAGCTATTGACCGTCGAGCGCGTAGGACCGATCCTCGCCGCGCTGGCGTTGCTGCTCGGCGCGATCGGCATGGCCGCTCGACGTGCGCGGCGCAGGCGACTCGCACAGAACGCCCGTCTCGTACAGATCGGCGTACCTCCCGACATTGATTCAGCCGGCGCCGCGCTGCTCTGGTCTGCGCTGCACGACATTCTGCGTCCGAGATGGGCGCGACTGCTGGGCGGCCAGCCTCATCTAGCCTGGGAGATTGTCGCCAGCGAGGCCGGGACCACATTCAGAGTGTGGGCGCCCGAGTCCATTCCGCCGGGCTTGATCGAGCGTGCCGTCTCGTCGGCCTGGCCTGGCGCAAGCACAAGCATCGAAGCCGTCCACACAGAAAAGCCAGCCGAGGGACAGGCGCAGGTCGCATCGGAGCTTGTTCTCTCGGGGCCGGATTGGTTTTCGCTCAATTCGGCGATGAAGCCCGATCCGCTGCCGCTCATACTCGGTCAACTGTCAGGTCTGCGAGGCGACGAGAGCGCCCTCGTGCAGGTGCTTGCACGGCCAGCGACAATCGGCGAGCAACGACGACTGCGCACCGCCGCGCGGAGACTGCGCGCAGGCATCCCGCCTAGCCGCCTTGCTCGGCTCGTGGACTTTTTCCTTACGTCCCGCGCGCCCACGCCGCCGAGACACGATCCGACGATTAACCCGGACGTGCGCGACGTAATGGGTAAGAGCGCACAGCCGTTGTATCGCTGCCTTGTCCGCGTCAGTGTCAGCGCTGGCTCGCGCCCGGAGGCTCGGGGCCGGATACATGCTGTGCTCGGAGGATTCGCCGCCTACGAGGGCCGGGTCGGCCTGCGTCGCCGTCGCGTGCGCCGCACTCAAGTCAGGCTGCACGAGCGCTGGCTGACGCGCCGTGCCTTCCTTGCCAGCACCGCCGAGCTGGCCGCGCTCGCGCACCTGCCGAGCGAGGACGCCATCCCAGGAGTCGTCATGGCGGGAGCACGCGAGGTCGAGCCTCCTCCGGGTCTTGCCAGCGAGGGAAAGCCGCTGGGCCTCAGCGCGAGCGGACGCGGAGTAAAGCTCGCCGTGCCCGACGCACGCCAGCACCTTCACGTCATGGGACCGACCGGAGTGGGCAAGTCAACGCTGATCGGGCGGCTTGTGCTCTCAGACTTCGAGGCCGGTAGGGGTGCGGTCGTGATCGACCCAAAGGGCGATCTGATCGAGGACCTGCTTACCCGCATCCCGTCCGGCCGCGAGAGTGAGGTTGACCTGCTGGACCCACTCGACCCTGCGCCGCCGGGTCTGAATGTGCTCGACAGTCCCGATCGTGACCTCGGCGTCGATCAGCTCGTGGGGATTTTCCGTCGTGTGTTCGACCGTTTTTGGGGGCCGAGGACAGACGACATTCTCAGGGCGGCTCTGCTGACTCTCACGATCGCGGCGCCGGGAACGACTCTCGCCGACGTGCCAAGGCTGCTCACCGATCGAGATTGGCAAGCCGAACTCGCTTCCAAGGTCGGCGACCCGGTACTCGAACCGTTTTGGGAGTGGTATGGCGAGCTGTCCGATCCGCTGCGTGCGCAGGTGAACGGGCCGCTCTTGAACAAGCTGCGTGCGTTCCTGCTGCGCCGGCCGGTGCGCGCGATCATCGGCCAATCGCACACGACCCTCGATATTGCCCGCTCTATCAATGACGGGCGCCTGCTGCTCTGCAAGCTCGCAAAGGGCACGCTCGGGGAGGACACAAGCAGGCTGCTCGGGTCATTCGTGTTCGCGCGGGTATGGCAGGCAGCCCTGGCGCGGGCCGCTGTCGAGCCCGAGCGACGCGCGGATGCTGCCTGCTACGTCGATGAGGTTCACAACTACCTCAACCTGCCGACCCCGTTCGAGGACGTTCTCGCCGAGGCGCGGTCCTACCGACTGTCGCTGTGCCTCGCGCATCAGCACCTTGCGCAGCTCCCCCGCGATCTACGCGAGGCGATCGGCGCAAACGCTCGTACAAAGGTCTATTTCCAAGCCTCGCGTGACGACGCTGCCACGCTTGAGCGCGAGGTTAGGCCCGAGCTGTCGGCACACGACCTCGCGCACCTGCCGCTGTATACGGCGGCCGTCCGTCTGTGCCACAACGGGCAACCGGGTCGCGCGTTCACGCTAGGCACCGACGCTCTGCCGCCCGCGATCCCCGGTCGAGCGGAGCTGGTGAGAGAGGCCGCCCGCCGACAAAACGGCATACGCCGCGAGGAGTCAGAGGCACGATTCGCCGCGAGCCAGAGGCAACCAACAGTCTCGCCCGAGATTCGACGCGAACACTCCCAGCGAGGACTACCGGCCATGACCGATCCGGGGTCCGTTACGGAGTCCAATGGCAGGTCAAATAGGAGGTCGAATTAAGCATGGAACACCGTCAGCAGGAGAAACAGGCCGCGAAACATGCCAATCCCGGCGCCGTAGAAACCCCGAAAAGTGAGGAGAACAGCAGAGAGAATGAGTGAAGGAACGCCCAAGGGCGAGCGACCCAGCCGCGTGACGGCCGAGCACGCTCTCAAGCTGGCAGCACACGTAACTGACCGTGACCGACGGATCGCCGTCGAGTGCTACGAGCAACACGTCCTGACAACCGACCAAATCAAGCGTCTGTACTTCCCCGGACTGAGGGGCGCGACCCGACGCCTGCACACGCTCTACGAGCTGCGCGTCCTCGACCGCTTCCGCCCGATCAGACCGAGAGGCGAGGGCACCGCTCCCTACCACTGGGTACTTGACGAGGCAGGCGCGCTCATCGTCGCTGACCACAAGGGCATCTCCCGCAGCGAGCTTCACTACAGCCACGCCGATGCGCTCGGCCTCGCAGCAAGCCGCAACCTCACGCACCACGTCGAAAGCAACGAGTTCTTCACCCGCCTCGCCGTGGAGTCCAGCCGGGCCGGAGGTTTGCTCTCTGAGTGGTACGGCGTCCGCACGCTCGCCCACCTGTTCGGCAACGCATCTGTCCCTGACGGCTACGGCGTGCTGACCATGCCTCGACGTGCGTCCCTTCACCTGCTCCTAGAGCTTGATCGCGGCACCGAGGCGTCCCGCGTGTTGCGCAAGAAGGCCGAGGGCTACGCAAGGACGCTGCCGCACAGTAGCCTCCGCGACCTTCGCCCCGTTGTGATCCTCGCCGTTCCGAGCGAGCGTCGCGCCCGCACGGCCGTCGCCGCCGTTGCCGGCACGGGCGCCCCCATCGCAGTTGCGGTGTGGTCGGCGGCAAGTCGCACCCCGGTCCTCTCGATCGCTCAGACAGCAGCTCGTGAAGGACCGGCTAAGACCCTACGCCGATCGGCAGACCAAGAACCTCCTGCGGATTCCGCGACGCCTCCGTCCGAATGAGCGCATTGGCGTCCAAGTCAGCCGAAGTGATCGCCCACGGCAGTCCAGCCGTTAGCGGGTGCGTAGCCCAAGGGTTAATCCACAACTCAAGCGTGCTGCTTGCCAAAGTCCACGGCGACAGGTGCGTGCTCGACAGCACCGCCGAAACCCGCGTCGCCCTCTGCTCCTCGCCACGCTGCCAGAGTCCATCCGGGTTCCGGCCGAGCCGTGGCCCGCCTATCGGCGTGCCATCGGCGGCAAGCGAAAAGGTTGCGACCTCGGGGCCGTAAAGCGCCTGCTCAATATCGCGCTCCGTAGCGAAGTCGCGTAGACAGAGAACCGCGACCACGTATGGTCGGCGCAGATCGCCGTACCTGCTTGCCTTGTCCCGCAGGTCATCCAGAATCGTCGGCGGCTCATCCACTACGCCGCCGGCTCCGGTTCGTGTCACAACTGTAGGGAACGAGCGACTGCCCCGAGCATCGCCTATCTTCGGCCACGGTAGGAGCAGGAGCACCGAGCCGGCGACCTCAATGCGATGCGGCTGCCGGCCCACCTCACCTGTGCGTTTGCTCTCAGCCTCCCAATCCAACGCCGCAAGCCAACCCTCTACGGCTTTGACCACGGCAGCTTTTGACGGCTGATTGTCCGCGACCACGATCCGCCTCACTCTTACTGAGAAATCCGGGTGATAGGCGCCGTTGATCTGCTCGATAATCAAGCGCTCGCGGTGCAGCCGTGAAGCCTCCTCGGTGGAGTGCCCAACAATCGTCCCCTCCAAATAAAATGAGTCCTCACCACGGCTCATTAGAAAGTCGGGGTGCTTGGAGCTACCCGGTATCACGGGATCACGCTCGCAGGCGAAGCCGAGCCGTCTGTGTAGCTCGTGCAGATACAGCTCCCAAAACGCGCCAAAGAACTGCTCTCTCCCCTTTGCCTGCAATCGCCGCCGAATGTCTTGCCTGTCTCGAACAGGCCAGTGTGCGAACCATTCCTCCAACATCGCTCGCGGAGCGGCGAGTTCCGGGGCGCTTACACGATCGAGGAAGGCGAACACACTCTCGGTCGCTCGGATTGGAGACGGATCGGTTCTTTGCCAATCGCCGAACAGGGGCTCGTAGCTCACCGCTGCGAGGATAGAGCCTCGGGCGATGCGAGCCAGCTTGTCGGAGGCTTCGCAGCTACCGGAGACGCCGCCGACCGCGCCGTTTCGACCCCGACGCCGAGCCTTGGTTGACGATCTGGCCGACCCGCGATCTGCTCAGGCCCATCGCCTCCGAGATTTCCTCGTAGCTCCAATCCTCGTCGGCCGCACGCCGAACGAGGTCATTCCGCGCGGTGCGCGCTTCCTCGTGGCGCTTCGACGCAGCTTTGTAGGCGGCCTCAGCATCGCGCAGGGCCTTCGCGGTTATGGCTCGCTCGACAGACATTCCGCAACGGAATCTACTCGACGGACTGGCGGCGCCGGATGATGCAGCTACTTGTCACGTCCGCGCAACGAGTCGTCACCGTCCTGTCCCGCTGGGCGGCCCGCGACGACCTTTCTGTTCTGCCCAGCCTCTCGCCCGCCGGCTTCCAATGAGCGCTGACCGACACAACCCCTCATCCCCACGAGCTGACCGAGCGCGAGCCCGACGAGCTGATCGGCCGCGCCCGAAACGAACACAGCCCCATCGCCGCCGTGTGGTGCCTTTTCAGCGGCGGCAACGACAGCACCGTCCTCGCGCATCGCTGCCGCAGACATTACGACGCACTCGCTTTTATCGACACCGGCACCGCCGTTCCCGGTGTCATCGAGTTCGTCCGCGACTTCGCACGGTGGGTTAACAAGCCGCTTCGCATCCTCCACGCCGGAGACGCATATAGGCAGCTCGTACTCGGAGGGATGATAAAGCGGGACGGAACGGTCGAGCCCGGTATCGGCTTCCCCGGCCCCGCGATGCACGGGCGGGCATACAAGCGGCTCAAGGAGCCTCACATATTGACGCTCCTGCGCGAGAGCAAGGAAGGTCACTCACGGCGCTCGCGCGTGCTGCTCCTCACCGGCATACGGCGCGCGGAGAGTCGTCGCCGCTCCAAACGTGAACCGATCAACCGCCTGGGTCACACTTCGGCGATTTTCGTTAACCCGCTTATCAGTTGGACGGACCTAGACATGCTCCGCTACCGACGCCAACACCACCTGCCGGAGTCCGACGCCGCCGCTTTGATGCACCGATCGGGCGAGTGCAACTGCGGAGCTTTTGCGTCGGCTGCACGCGAGCGGGCGATGCTCAAGGCGCTTTATCCCGAGTTCTTTGCAGGCATCGAAGCCCTAGAGGCCGAGGCCGAGGCGGCGGGCCTGCAATGGTGTCGCTGGGGCGGCTATGACCGCGAGGGGCGCCGCGCGACCGATCGCACTAGGCAGGCACCGGGCCTACTGTGCGAGTCCTGCGACAGCCGCCACGCAGGCCCGGTCACACGTCGGCCGAAGGCGCCGCGCAAGCATCGCTCCTCGGACGGCCCAAACCTCACGCTCATTCAGGGGGGCCGAGCGGCCGAGCCTGACGACGATCCTGCCAAGACCCCTTGAAAATGTCTAGGGGCCTTGACATAATAGGGGCATGTTGATTGCCGAGCCAGACGAGCAAACGCAAGCGAGTCTCGCCCCACAGCTCCCCTCGGCCGCTGCGCCCCACGAGTGCGAGGAGAGCTGCTGCGCAACCGCGACCCCTCCCGCCCGACCATGAAGCGTTCGCCGAGTGGTTCGTCCGGTACTGGCGCAGCCGCGCAGGCCGCGACGCCGAGCACGCGGCCGACCATGACGCCGGCTGAGTCCACGACCCCTGAGCGTCGGCCCACCGCGCTCGTCTACCTTCGCAGCGCTGGCAAGGATGAGCGAGGCGGATCGCTGGACGAGCAGCGCCGAGCGATCCGGCGCTATGCCGAGACACACGGCCTCAGCCTCGGCAGCGAGTACGTGGACACTCCAACCTCCATGAGCCGGCCATGAGGAGTCCGGTCGCAGCCGTGGAGCCCGTCGCCTCGCTGAGCGAGCGCCGCATCAGGAGAGAACGCGCCTCGACGCCCGTCTCCGACGACCGACCGCGCGCCGTCGCATACATACGCGAGTCAACGGAGGAGCAGGGCTCCGGCTTCTCGCCTGACGGCCAGCGTCAGGCGATCCTCAAATGGGTTGAGGATCACGACCTCAATCTCATAGACGAGTATCTTGACCTTGAGACGGGGCGCGAAGCTCAGAAGCGGCCGGGGTTTCAGCGTTTGATTGAGGACGCGATTGCACACAGATTTGATTGTGTGCTCATGTTCCACACGTCTCGGTTTGCCCGGAATACTGAGGAGGCGAGGCATTACAAGAAGCTCCTGCGACAGCGCCTCGGGATCGACGTTATCTCGGTGTCTCAGCCCTTGGGGACGGTAGACAAGGACGATCCGACAGCCTTTCTCTCGGAGTCCATACACGAGGTTTTCGATGAGTATTACTCGATCAACCTCTCTTTTTGGATCAAAATGGGCCTCAAGGAGAAGGCTCGGCAGGGCCTACTTCACACGTTGGGATGGGGATTGGTCAAGGGAGAGGACGGGATCGCTGCCCCGGACCCCGAGAAGGCGCCCTATGTCCTGACCATGTTCAAGATGTACGCGACCGGCGAGCACAGCGATCGCACGATCGCCGCGTGGCTAGATGTGCAGGGACAGCGCACGCTCAAGGGCCGCCGCTTCACGGCTGACACCGTGAGGGAGATGCTTTGCAACGCGACGTACTGCGGATATGTCTCGGCTCGACGTGATTGCAGCAAGGCGATTAGGGGGCAACACGAGGCCATCGTGCCGGAGGAGCTGTTCGATCGCGTGCAGGAGATACGTCGTCAGCGCTCGCGGACAAACAAGCCGGGGCGGCCGTCCGAGCGTCGCTATTTGCTTCGCGGGCTTGCGCGATGCCGACGTTGCCACGCGAACATGCAGGGCACGACAACGGGCAAGAAAAGCACCCCTCGCTACCTCTGCGCTACCCGTCGGTCCAATCACTCTTGCGATCAGCCGCTCGTGCCCGCCGAGGAGGTCGAGCGGCAGCTCGTGACGTTCATCGAGGGCTTTGCGCCCGAGGCCCAGGTCCGCGAGGAGATACTGAGGCGGTTGGCGGAAGATGCCGGACCCGAAGCTCACGACATCATCGTGCGCCGGGCCGCACTAGAGGAGCGCCTGCGCAGGATGCGCGACCTCTACGAACTCGGCGACCTCGAACGGGGCGAGTACGTCGCCCGCCGCAACGCGATCAACGCCGAGTTGAACGCGCTCGCGCCCGCTCCGATCCCTGACCTCGATGAGGCGCGCGGCGTGCTTGAGGACTTCTCGATCTTCTGGCAGGACGAAACGACGACGCCCGAAGCCAAGAGGCAGTTCCTCAGTCTCGTCTTTGAGGGTGTCTGGCTGGACGGCAAGCGCGTCGTGGCCGTCCAGCCAAAGCCCTCGTTTGTGGCCTTCTTTGAGGAGGCCGGAAACGGAAAACCCCTGCAAACAGGGGGGTGTAAAGTACGGGAGCGACGGGACTCGAACCCGCGACCTCTGCCGTGACAGGGCAGCGCTCTAACCTGCTGAGCTACGCCCCCGCGATATGCGGAGTGCCGGGCTGACGCTCCGTGCCCGACCAGTATGCCAAGCCGCGACCCTCCGCCTCGCCCCGGCTCCCTGCTCCTCGCCCCTGCCCCTTCTCGCGCTACCACTCCCCGCCCCGCCCCGCCCGCCCCTGGCCACGCGGCCAGCTTTCCTCTACGCTTGCGTGACCGTGGCGCTTGTGGGTCCTCCTCCGCTGTTGAACTCGAGGCCGCTGACGGTGATCTTGGAAGACCTCCGCGACGAGCGCTCGGCGACGGTGCCGTTCCCCCCGGGCGAAACCCGCCCATCGCTGGCGCGCACACGCCGCTTCGCCAACGAACCTCTGCCAATGCTGCTGGAGGGCTACGAGCGCTTCGGCCCGGTGTTCACGCTGCGGATCTTCCACGCGAACACCGTGTTCATGCTGGGGCCCGCGGCCAATCACTACATGACGGTGTCGCACGCATCGAACTTCACGGGCGGGACTCGCATTTCCGCGACCTGATCGGCCTGATGGGCGACGGCCTGCTGACGATCGACGGAGAGTTCCACCGCCGCTCGCGCCGGATCATGCTGCCGGCGTTCCACCGCGAGCGCCTGCTGGCGTCTGCGGACGCGGTGATCGAGGAGACCACGCGCGCGGTGGAGCAGCTGCGCCCGGGCGCGCGCGTGGACGTGTATGCGTGGACGCGGCACCTGGCGGTGCGCGTGGCCATGCGCGCGCTGTTCGGCGTTGACCCCGACGGCGAGCAGGCGCGCGCGATCGACGCGGCGGCCTTGTTCGAGGAGGCGCTGTCGTTCTACGCGAGCGACTACTTCCTGCGCATGCTGCGCACCAAGCGCTCGCCGTGGGCGCGCATGCAGCGGGCGGCGCGCACGCTGGACACGCTGATCTACTCGGAGATCAAGCGCCGGCGCGCGAGCGGCGAGCGCGGGGCGGACATCCTCAGCCTGCTGCTGGACGCGGAGGACGAGGACGGCAACACGCTCAGCGACCTGCAGATCCGCGACGAGGTGATGACGCTGCTGTTCGCCGGGCACGACACGACCACCTCCACGGTGTCGTTCATGTTCTACGAGCTCGCCCGCCACCCGCAGGTGGCCGCGCGCCTGCTGGCAGAGCAGGACGCGCTGCTCGAGGACGGGCGCCCCACCGGCGCGCAGCTGCTCGCAGGCGAGCTGCCGGAGCTGGAGATGGTGCTGGAGGAGACGCTGCGCAAGTACCCGCCCGCGTGGGTGGGACCGCGACGGGCGGTGGAGCAGTTCGAGTTCCAAGGCCACACGGTGCCCGCGCGCGCGTTCGTCAACTACTGCTCGTGGGCCTCGCACCACCTCCCCGACGTGTTCCCCGAGCCGGAGGCCTTCCGCCCGGAGCGCTTCGCGCCGGCCGCCCCCGAGCTGCCCAAGGGCGCGTACGTGCCGTTCGGCGGCGGCTCGCGCACGTGCATCGGCATGCGCTTCGGCCAGCTGGAGGTGCGCACGATCGCCACGCTGATCCTCTCGCACGTCACGCTGTCGCTGCCCGAGGACTTCCGCCTGAGCATCCGCCAGATGCCCACCATCAGCCCCAAGCACGGCCTGCCAATGCTGGTGCGCCCGCGCGCCGGCGTCACCGCCGCGCCCGTGCCCATGGCCGCCTGACGGCTACCGGCGCCCGCGCCCACCTGCGCACCGCGCCCGCCGCACGTCATGCCCGGCCCCCGCGCTCACCCAAGCCGCGCACTCATGCTCAACCGGTAGCTCAGCGGCTGGCGGCCGGCGACGCTCGCGCCCACGCCCTGCACGTACACGTGCGGATTGGAGAACAGCGTCAGCTGGAACGCTTCGATCAGGAACCCCAGCGGATGCGCCACGAGCTTGCCGTCGCTGGCGCCGGCAACGGCGTCCACGGACGCCCCCACCCCGAACAACGCGCCGCTCGCCCGCACTTCGACCTGGCCGTCCCCGCTGCGCAGCAGGCTCACGTCGAACCCTTCCGGCAGCGCAGCCTTCACGTCGCTTTCGCTGGCCAGCGCGCTTGCGCTCAGCGAGCTGCCGCGCTTGCGCAGGCTCGCATCCGTCACCCTCAGCGACCCCAGCCGCACCACTTCCGCGCTCAAATCCATGCTCGACGCCCCGCGCCCTTCCCACAACAGGCTCGCCGCCTGCGCCGGGCTCAACGAAAGCTGGCGCGCGCGCACGCGCACCGAGCCGACGTCCCCCCACAGCAGCTCCACAGCAGGCCAAGCGCTCACGCTCACGCTGCGCACGCTCCCGTACCTCCCAACCCGCGACCGCACGCGCCCAGCCGCCACCCGCGGCAACACCACCTGCGCCACCGCAAGCAACCCCACCACCGCCAGCAACGCCGCCAGCCCAACCCGCACGCCCCTGCGCCTCACGCCCGCTCACCACATGCCCGTAGCATCCCCCCGCAGCTTCGCACGCCGCACCCCCGTCGCCCGCCGCTCCCCCGCCGCCCGCCCGAGGCCCCACAGCGCGCCGCGCAGCGCCCCCCGTCGAGCGGGCGCGGAAAAAGGCGCGCCAAGCCGGGACAGACGTTCCGCGCGCGCAGACATGCGCGCGCGGAAGCGCCTGACCCGGCGTGTCCCCCTACCCGAGCCCGTTGGCAGCCAGGAACCGCTGCGCCACGCTGGACGCCGCCTCCTTGTCGATGCTCACAGCGGAGTTCATCTGCTGAATGGCCTTGATGGTCAGCAGCGCGCTGACCTTGTCGAGCGTCTGTTCGAACGCCGGCCCCTCTTCCGCGAGCACGCTCTTCTTGACCACCGGCGCCACGTTCTGGAAGCCGAACACGTGCTTGGGGTCCGCGAGCACCACGAACTTGCCGCTCAGCAGCTGCCCGTCGGTGGAGAACACGTTCTGCACGTCCACCTGCCCGCTTTCCAGCGCCTTGTACGACAGTTCGATGGCGATGGGCTTGAACGTGGGCACCACGCCGTACAGCTGCTTGAGGCCGAGCAGGCCCTCGAAGCGGGTGGCGAATTCGGGCGGCGCGCCCAGCGTGAGCGACTTGCCCAGCGGCTTGAGGTCGGCGATGCTCACCAGGTGGTGCTTGGTCGCGTAGCTCGGCAGCGTGGCCAGCGCGTCCGCGTCGTAGAACGGCGTGTAGTTCAGCAAGGTGAGGCCGTGTTTTTCGACGAACGCCTTGGCTTCGCTGTACGCGGCCTGCGCGCTGGCTGGTTCCTTGGTCTGTTCTGCGATCGCCGACAGCAGCGTGCCCGTGTACTCCGGGTACATCTCGATCTGCCCGGAGGTGAGCGCTTTGTAGATGATCTCCGACGAGCCCACGTTTTCCTTGAGCGTGACCTTGAAGCCCTTCGCCTCCAGCGCCTGCGCGTACAGCTGGCCGAGGATGTTCTCCTCCGCGAAGTTCTTGTCGCCGATCGTCACCGCCGGCTTGCCCACGCCGGGACCGCTGGCGGCCACCGTCGCCGTGCTGGAGGTGGCGGCTTTGGTGGTGGTCGTGTTGGTGGTGGACGAGCCGCTGCTGCCGCACGCGGCCAGTCCCACGCTGATCGCTATCAGCGCAAGCACCGGTGAAGCGTGTGCGCGCAACGTGCTCGACCTGCTGGGTCGCCTGCCTGTCATCAACCGCCTCCTGCTCGTTTGCATTACGTCATTTACACATTTCGTCAATCATATTTATTAATAAAAAAGTCCGACCGCTATGTGGTGACCGCGGCGCGTGGGCCGATCCCAGCACGCTCGCGTCTCGCCACATGCAGCCCCCGCGGGGTGAGCGCCGCCTGCGCCAGCGTCAGCACCCCCTCCACCGCCAGCGCGAGCGCCGCCACGCAGATGGCCGCGCCGAGCACGCCGGAGAAGTGGTAGCTGGTCTCGTTGGCGATGGGGTCGCCCAACGTGCCGCTGAAGCCGGCCAGCGACGCGATCGTGGTGGTGCTGATCACGAACACCGCAGCCGTGCGCACGCCCGCGAAGATCAACGGCAGCGCCAGCGGCAGCTCCACGCGCGTGAGGATCTCCCAGCCGCTCATGCCCATGCCGCGCGCCGCGTCCACCAGCTCGCCGTCCACGCCGTCCACGCCCACGTACGCGTTGGTCACGATCGGCGGCACCGCCAGCACCACAAGCGCCAGCTCCACCACCGTCAGGCCCAGGCCCAGGAACGCGTCGCCGATCGCCAGCACCGCCAGGCTGGGCAGCGCGCGCCCGACGTTGCCCACGTTGATCGCCAGGAACGAGCCGCGGTGCACGTGCCCGAGCCAAGCGCCCAGCGGCACGCCGATCGCCACGGAGATCGCCACGCCGATCGCTCCCACCTTCAGCGTCTCCAACGCCAGGTGCGACAGGGTCGGCAGCTGCGGGTGGCCGGCCACCGCGCCGTTGTGCGCGATGAAGTCAAACGCGTCCACGAACTGGTGCACGATCGGCTCCCGCTAGGCCCCGCGCACGCGCGCCCACGGGGTGATCAGCCGCTGCACGCTCACCAGCAGCCCGTCCGCCAGCAGCGCGAGCGCCACCGTCAGCCCGCCCGCTGCGATCAGCTCCGTCTTGAACGGCCCCTCGCCCAGCGCCGTGTGGATCGGCACGCCCAGCCCCGCGTCGTAGATCGTGTACACGATCGTCGCCAGCGCGATGATCGTCACCACCGCGATCCGCAGCCCCGCGACGATCGCAGGCAGCGCCAGCGGCAGCTCCACGCGCACCAGCGCCTGCGTGCGCGACATGCCCATGCCCTCCGCCGCGTCCAGCACCTCCTGCGGCACCGAGCGCAACCCCGCGAGGATGTTGCGGAACAGCACCAGCAGCGTGTAGGAGACGAGCGCGATCTCCGCGGAGAACACGTTCGGCCCCACCGGCGCCACCAGCAGCTCGAACAGCGCCAGCGACGGGATCGTGTACAGGAACGTGCTCACCAGGATCGTCGGGCGCTCCAGCCGGCGGTAGCGGTGCGCGGCCAGCGCCAGCGCCATCGAGATCGCAAAGCCGATCGCCACCGCCGCCAGCGTCAAGAGCACGTGCTGGCGCAGGGCTGGCCACAGCACCGAGGACCAGTTTTCGCGGACCCAGTTCAAGCAGAAGGTGTGGTTGTGGATCACGCAGGACGAGCTGTGGGCTGCGTAGTTGGGGATTACCGGTTCGGTGGTGGTCATCGCGGTGACCCGTCTCGCGTGGCGGGGGCGTGCGCGAGTCCGTCTTGAGCTGTCGCTCCAGCCGGATTCGCTCCCGCCCCATCCGCACGCGCTCGGTCCGCCTCGGCTGGACTCGCGCCGGGCCGACGCGGGATCGCTCCGTCCGCCTCAGGCGGGCTCGCCGGCGTACCATTCGCGCTTCCTCCCGCCGCTCCGTCTTCGCTCAGCAGCTGCTCGACCAGGCCGAGCGTCACGAGGCCTTCGACGGTGCCGTTGCCGTTGGTGACCGCCAGGGGCTTGCCGCCGGCGGCTAGCAGCATCGACAGGGCGTCGTGGACGGTCGTCTCTCGGGTCACCGTCCGCTCGCCTGCGGGTTGCGGGGGGGCGCCGTTGGGGGCTATTAGCTGGAGGTCGGCGAGGGTTGTGAGGGACAGGCGCTTGAGGGCGCGGTCGGCGCCTACGAACTGGGCTACGAAGTCGTCGGCGGGGTGGGTGAGGATGTTGGTGGGGGTGTCGTACTGGGCGAGGACGCCGCCCTCGCGCAGGATGGCGATGCGGTCGCCCATCTTGATCGCCTCGTCGATGTCGTGGGTGACGAACACGACGGTCTTGTTGACGGTGGCCTGAAGGCGCAGGAACTCGTCCTGCAGGTGCGCGCGGTTGATGGGGTCGATCGCGCCGAAGGGCTCGTCCATGAGCATCAGCGGGGGGTCCGCGGCGAGCGCGCGGGCGACGCCCACGCGCTGGCGCTGGCCGCCTGAGAGCTGGGCGGGGTAGCGCCCGGCCATCTCGTCGGGGTCAAGGCCGATCAGCTGGAGCAGCTCGCGCACGCGCGCGGCCACGCGCGCCTTGGGCCAGCGCAGCAGGCGCGGCACGGTGGCGACGTTCTCGCCGACGGTCAGGTGGGGGAACAGGCCGATCTGCTGGATCACGTAACCGATCTCGCGGCGCAATTCGCGCGGCTCGCGCTCGAGCACGCTGCGCCCGCCCAGCAGGACGTCGCCGCCGCTCAGCGGGATCATGCGGTTGATCAGGCGCATGGCCGTGGTCTTGCCGGACCCCGACGGGCCGACGAGCACGCACACCTCGCCGGCGGGGACCGTCAGCGACAGCTCGCGGATCGCGGGCTCGCGCTGCCCCGCGTATCGCTTGCTCACGCTTCGCAGCTCCAGCTCGGCCGCTTGCGCGAACACCGACGGCCCCTCGTTATGGGCGGTGTCTGCAGTCTTCACGGGAAGGACCCCGGACGGGTGCGCCAATCCTAGCCCACCGGCGGATTCGATCCCGACCCCCACCGGTGGACTCGATCCCGATCGCTAGCCTACAGTTGCCCGGCGGGGGCGCGTAGCTCAGCTGGCCAGAGCACCTCGCTTACACCGAGGGGGTCGCCCGTTCGAGTCGGGCCGCGCCCATCCTCCGCACCCGATGACCGACGAATCACCGATACGCATCGCCGTCATAGGCTCAGGCCCCGCGGGCTTCTACGCGGCGGGCCACCTGCTGAAGGACTCGGCGGGTCGCTTCGAGGTGGACATGCTCGAGCGCCTGCCCACGCCGTGGGGCCTGGTGCGCTCGGGGGTGGCTCCCGACCACCCGAAGATCAAGTCGGTGAGCCGCGTGTACGAGAAGACCGCCGCGCACCCCCGCTTTCGCTACTACGGCAACGTGTGCTTCGGCGAGCACGTCTCGCGCGATGACCTGCTGGCCCACTACCACGCGATCGTGTACGCCACCGGCTCGCCGTCGGACCGGCCGTTGGGCATCCCCGGCGAAGAGCTGCCGGGCTCGCACGCGGCGACGGAGTTCGTCGGCTGGTACAACGGCCACCCCGACCACACGCACCTGGAGTTCGACCTGACGGCGGACGTCGGCGGCGAGGGCGCAGAGCGCGCGGTGGTGATCGGAAACGGCAACGTGGCGCTGGACGTGGCGCGCATGCTGGTGCTCGCGCCGCAGGAGCTGGCGCCCACAGACACCGCCGACCACGCGCTGGAGGTGCTGGCGGACAGCCGCGTGAACGAGGTTGTGATCGTCGGCCGGCGCGGGCCAGCGCAGGCGGCGTTCACCAACCCGGAGCTGCTGGAGCTGGGCGAGCTGGCGGGCGCGGACGTGATCGTGGACGAGGCCGAGCTGGAGCGCGCGCTCGCCGTCCACGACGCGGGCGCCGAGGAGGACATCACGAGCAGGCGCAACGTGGAGATCCTGCGCGACTACGCCTCGCGCCGGCCCGCCGGCCACGCCAAGCGCATCGTGCTGCGCTTCCTTTTGTCGCCCGCCGCGTTCGTCCCCGACGAGCACGGGCGCCTGGGCGCGGTCGAGCTGATCCGCAACGAACTCGTGCCCACCGACGGCGCCCTGCGCGCGCAGGCCACGGACGAGCGCGAGACGATCCCCGCGCGCATGGCCTTCCGCGCGATCGGCTACCGCGGCGAGCCGCTGCCGGACGTGCCCTTCGACGAGCGCTCGGCGGTGATCCTCAACCGCGGCGGGCGCGTGCTCGACCCCGCCAGCGGCGAGCCCGTTCCCGGCGAGTACGTGGTCGGCTGGATCAAGCGCGGCCCATCGGGCGTGATCGGCACCAACAAGAAGGACGCGCAGGAGACCGTCGACGCGCTGCTCGAGGACCTGGCGCCGTCGGGCAACGGCGCCGCGCCGGACGCCGGCGCAGGCGGGGCGCGCGGCGGCGCCGTGCACGTGCCCAGCTCGCCCGACCCCGACGCGGTCGAGCGGCTGCTGCGCTCGCGCCAGCCGGAGCTGGTCACGTACGCGGGCTGGGAGGCGATCGATCGCCACGAGCGCGCGCTCGGCGAGCCGGCGGGGCGCCCGCGCGTGAAGCTCACGCGCTTGGAGGAGCTGCTGCGCGTGGCCGCGGCCGAACGGCCGTAGGCGGCCGCGACGCCGGCCCCGAGCCCTTCAGGGCCGCCGGCGCCTGCTCGCCACACGGCGTGCGGTCTGCCAGACTGTTCCGCCGCAGGCCCCGTTAGCTCATCTGGTAGAGCGCCGGACTTTTAATCCGGTGGGGCGGGTTCGAGTCCCGCACGGGGCATCTCCAGAAACGGCTCTAGGATGCGGACTCTCAACACAGTCGATCGGCCGCCCTCCCTGAGGCTGGATAATACCGTGCGGTTTTCAGGACTGCCCGGCGTTGTGGTCGCTGTCTTCTGCCGAGGAGAACGCCGGCATGACCTCCTGCGCGAACTGTCGCAGCTGCTCTTTGCCGCCAAGCAACGTGAGCAAGACATAGCGAGCGCCCGCATCCCTCAGTGCTGTGAGCTTGGCGGAGATTTCCTCAGGCGTTCCATAGAGCGTGTGCTCCTCGGTGGCGCCGCGCTTGGCCGCGTACGCGAGCACATGTGAGCCGCCCTCACGGCCGGGCGAGCGCGACACGCTCACTGTGCGCTGGGTGTACTTGGCTTGACGAGCAAGAGCGGCTTCGGCGTCCGCCCGATCCTTCGCCACGTACAGTTGACGCGCCACCGCGACCCCCATTGGATCGAACGCTTTACCGTGCGCTTCACGCTCGGCGCGGTACAGCGCGATGCGCTCGCCGATCTGCTCGGGAGACGCGTACTGGTCGAGCATGAGGTTGAAGCCACACTCGGCGGCTTTGCGGATCGATGGAGGGCTCCCAGCGGCCATCCAGAAAGGCGGGTGTGGTCGTTGCGCCGGCGGCGGCTCGACCACGATGTCCTCAAAACGCCAGAAGCGGCCCCTGTGCGAGAAGCGGGAACGCTCAAGCCAGCATCGCTTGATGACCTCAACGGCCTCCTCGAAACGTGCCTCCGCCTCCCTCGGCGGAACTTGAAAGCCGGTGAACTCGCTGTGCCGGTAGCCCTTCCCGACGCCGAAGTCGAGTCGTCCGCCAGACACGAGATCGAGCGTGGCCGCCTGCTCTGCCAGCAGGACTGGGTTGTGCCAGGGCAGCACGATGACCGCCGAGCCGAGACGCAGGCGGGCGGTGCGCATGGCAAGGCAAGCGAGCAGCATGAGCGTGGCGGAGACCTGGTTCCAGCCGGTGAAGTGATGCTCGACCAGGAAGCTCGAATGAAAGCCGAGTTCCTCAGCCTCGACGTTGCAGTCGAGATAGTCGTGAAAGCCTTGCCCGGTCTCAGGAGGAAGATCACCGCCGCTGGCCTGCGCCGAGCAGAAGAGACCAAATCTCATCGGCTAGGACCGCGCCGCGTCTGACTACGACGCACCTTCAGACCGCGCACCATTATGTGAGAGCTATGCGCCTCTGCTCCTTGAAGCTCAGCCTTGACTAGGCGCAGGCCGATGTCGAGCGTGGCCTGAGTTCGTAGGTTTCCGTAGCAGTCGTCCCACTTGCCGCTGTCGAGATCCTGGCGGAGACGGTCCAAGCCGCCCGCAACGACCGCAGGTGGCAGCAGGTGCCAGATCGATGAGGCACGGCGAACGTCTGGGTCGAGGTATGCCTCGGGTCGGCTCCAGAGGGCGACACAGAACCCGTCTGTGCAGTCGGCGGGCGCAATGATCGGCTCCGCCTGAAGATTGGGAAGGACGGCCTGGAGGTGTGCGATCGTTGGGAAGGCTTGGCGATCGTGCTCGATTATCTCCGGCAGGTAGTCGCTACATAGCCACATCTGCGCCGTCACGTCGAGGTCGAGTGTGAGGAAGACGATCCGCTTGCGGGTGACTCGGAGCACCTCGGTGAGACCGCGGTCGACGTCATCCCAGTGCTGCATCGTAAACACACCCATCGTCGCGTCCACGCTCTTGTCTCCCAGCGGGATGGACTCGGCGACTCCCTGGATCGCCGGGGCGGAGTCCACAGGACGCTGAGCGATCATCACAGGGGAAGGCTCGACCGCGATGACTTCGCGATCCCTTGGCTCATATGAGCCAGCGCCCGCACCGATGTTGAGGACGATCCCTGCATCTCCCAGCGCGTTCCATATCGCGGTCTCGAAACGCGGGTCGGCCCGCCGCACTGCGCTGTAGCTGAGGCCGATGCGGTCGTAGGCAGGGACGCTCACCGCTTGGCTCCTGCGCGACCACGTGATTGCTTGGCGTGTCCTCGTTCGCGCAGCAGAGAGACGAGCAGTTCAACAAAGTCGCCATAGAGATTGTGGCGCACCGCCTCGGGACTCACGAGCGATTCAATCGCCAGGCCGATGCCCAGCGCGCGCAGGATGAGCGCGAGATCGTCCGTGGGCATCACGGGCTCCAGGCCGGCTTCTTGCTGGTAGTGGCTGATGTAGCGTGCAACGGCCTCACGCATCGCCGAGGAGCGTGTGCCAAAGCGGCGGGCGAGCTGGGGATCTCGGCCGGCGTGAGCGAGGAACTCCATGTGCAGAGCGAAGGACTCGCGGTCGCGGGCAAGCCTGTCCATCCACTGGTCGGCTAGCGCACGAGCGCGAACCTCCAGGGAAGCATCGTCGGCGAGCTCGGCCTGTGTCTCGGCAAGCTCGCGGACTCGCTCTGCCATGTAGTCCTCGAAGACCGCGATGAACAGGTCGGCCTTCCCCTCGAAGTTGGAGTACACGGCACCGTGTGAGTAGCCCGCCTCCTCGGCGATCTCCTCGACGCTCGCAGCTTGAAAGCCACGCCGCGCGAACACCTGCGCCGCGGCGTCGATCAGCTGAGAACGGGTCTGCGCCTGCCTCTCGGCGCGAGTCGGCCGCGTCGGTTTGGTGCGAGGTCTGTCGCTGGGTGGTGGGTTAGGTGCCATAGCCGCGGATGATGAAATCCATCCAGATTGTAGCTGTCATCTCGGCGCCGTGTCTATCCAGGCAATCGTCCAGACGCTTCCGTGCACCGCTCGCGGGGCTCTTTCAAGAGGCTCCCGGCGACGACTGGTGGTTGCTCACAGTGCTTGATGCGAGAAAACATCCGCTGGCTGCGCTCTTGGATCATTTAAGCTTGCCGCGGAGACGACGAAGCATTGGCATGCGCCAACTTGCACTGGTCGGTCTCGTGCTATCGCTGCTGCTCGGCGGCATCGCCGTGTTCGAGACCCGGGAAACCGTTCAGTCGCATCGCAACGCCCAGGACCGCTCGCTGCAGGCGGCGGTGGCCAACGAGATCGGCCTGATCTCAGGGGGTGAGCGTCAGACGACGACCGCGCTGTCGCTGATGCTCGTCAACCCCGCCGTCCGCCAGCTGCTCAGCGATCGCTCGCTCGCCGCGGGCGCCCGCAGCAGCGACCTAGCCAACGCCGCCCTCAGCCTCGCCACGATCAGAGCGTCGTCGTTCGTCCCGCTCACGGATGCGTGCCTGGACGACGGGCAGGGACGCCAGCTCGTGTGCGCCCCCACCCCGCACCCCGCCGTGTTCCCCACGTCCCTCGGACGCCAGTTCGTCGCGCTCGCCGACGGCTCTCCCGTGGGCGCCGCCAGCGGCGCGTTCGTGTCCCCCGTCAGCGGGCAGATGTCGGTCGCGTTCCTCGCCCCGTTCCGCGTGCACGGCCGCCCGCTCGGCATCGTCCACCTCGACATCAGCGTCGCTGCCACGCACGGGTCGAGCCTGCTGATCGACAACCCGCCCAACGTCAACATCCAGCTCGGAAGCTACATGCGCGGACGCATGACGCTCGACGGGCCGTCCACCAGCCCCAGCGCGGGCGTCGGACCACCGCACGCCGTGCTCGTAGGAGCCCGCTCGCTAGGAGCGCATCCCCACTCCACGCTCAACGAAGGCCACCGCGCGATGGTCGCCGCGCTGCCGCTGACCGTCGGCCGCGCCCATCAGGAGATAGCCGTCGCCGCCACCGACAGCCACCCGGACCCCGACCTGCTCAACACCTGGAGCGCGGGCCTGCTGACGCTGCTGGTGACCGCCGTGGTCACGCTGCTGGCGTCGATCGCCGGCCTGGTCGTGTCCAACCGCAGGGTCGTGCGCGAGCTGTCCACCGACGCGCTCACGCGCCTGCGCAACCGCCGCGCGTTGATGGAGGAGCTGCCGCGGGTGTGCCAGCGGGCAAGCGAGGAGGACCCCGCGTACCTGTGGTTCTTCGACCTCAACGGCTTCAAGAGCTACAACGACTCGTTCGGGCACCTCGCCGGCGACGCGCTGCTCTCGCGCCTGGGCAACCGCCTGCTCGACGTCGTCGAGCCGCACGGCTCCGTGTACCGGCTCGGCGGCGACGAGTTCTGCGCACTGGTCACCGGTCGCGTGGACGATCCGCACGCGTTGTTCCAGCGCGCTCGCGAGGCGCTCACCGAAGAGGGCGGCGCGTTCACCGTCGACGCCTCCGCCGGCGGCGTCGAGATGCCCCGCGAAGCCCGCGACCCGACCGCCGCGCTGCGCCTTGCCGACCAGCACATGTACCGCGAGAAGGCCACCAGCCGCGACGGCGCCGCCGAGCTGATCACCGCCGTGCTGCACGCCGCCCTCGCCGAGCGCCACCCCGACCTCGGCGAGCACTCCGAGGACGTCGCCACCGACGTCGAGCTGCTCGCGCGCAAGATCGGCCTCGACGAGGAGGCCATCGGCCTGATCGTCAAGGCCGGAGACCTGCACGACGTCGGCAAGCTCGGCATCCCCGACGAGATCATCACCAACCCCGGCGCGCTCAGCGAGCAGGAGTGGGAGTTCATGCGCCAGCACACGGTCATGGGCGAGAAGATCATCGCCGCCGCCGGCCCGTCGCTGGATCGCATCGGCCCGCTCGTGCGCGCAAGCCACGAGCGCTGGGACGGCAAGGGCTACCCCGACGGCCTCGCCGGCGAGGAGATCCCCCTGGGCGCGCGCATCATCACCATCTGCGACTCCTTCCGCGCGATGCTCGACGAGCGCGTGTACAAGCAGGCGATGTCGCTCGAGGACGCGCTCGAGGAGCTGCGACGCTGCGCCGGCACGCAGTTCGACCCGCAGCTCGTCGAGGTGTTCTGCAAGCTCGTCAGCGAGCGCCTGCACTCCGACCGCCTGCGCTCAGACCCCACGTTGCAGCTCAGCTGAGCGGCTCACACCGCCTGCGCGAGCGGGGGGCGCCGCCCGGCCCACGGCAGCGCCGCTTCCAGCTGCGCCGACAGCGCGATCAGCCGCGCCTCCTCCCACGGGCCGCCCACCAGCTGCACGCCCACCGGCAGGCCCTCCTCGCTGACGTGCAGCGGCAGGCTCACCGCAGGCAGCCCGGTGACGTTGCCGAAGGCCGTGAACGACACGCTGCGCACCACGTCCAGCACCGGGTCCTCCGGCGCCGCCTGCTGCGCCTCCAGCACCGCGCCCGCCACCGGCGGCAGGATCGCGGAGGTGGGCGTCAGCAGCACGTCGAAGTCGCGCCCCCAGCGCGCGGTCTCGCGGCGGCTGAGCAGCTCCAGCGTGCGCGCCGCGAGCACGTAGTCGTACGCGCCGATCTCGCCCGCGCGGCGGCGCTGGTGGGCGATGTGCGCGTCCACCGCCGACCAGTCCACGCCGTCGTAGTCGGCGAGGCCGCCCACCGTCAGCGCGATGAACGACGGGATCAGCTCTTCGGAGACCGTCGGCACCTCGACCTCCTCCACCGTGTGCCCCAGCTCCTCCAGCACCGCCGCCACCGCGCGCGCGCCCGCCGCGCACGGCTCGTCCGTGGGGATGCCCATCGGCGCCTGCGCCATCAGGCCGATGCGCAGCGCGCCCGGCGGCGTGTCCGTCTCCTGGGAGAACGCCCGCCGCGGCGCCGGCGCGTTGTACCACGCGTGCGGGTCCACGCGGGCGGTCGCGTCGAGCACGGCCGCGGCGTCCGCGATCGTGTGCGCGACCACCCCCTCCACCACCGCGCCAAGCCAGCTCTGCGCCAGGCGCGGCACGCGGCCGCGGCTCGGCTTCAGCCCCACCAGCCCACAGTAGGAGGCGGGGATGCGGATCGAGCCGCCGCCGTCGTTGGCGTGCGCGATCGGGAACATCCCGCTCGCCACCGCCGCCGCCGCGCCACCGCTCGAGCCGCCCGGCGAGCGCGTCGCGTCCCACGGGTTGCGGGTGATCCCGAAGCGGCTGTTCTCCGCCACCGTCAGCACGCCGAACTCGGGGGTGTTCGTGCGCGCGCACAGCACGAAGCCGGCGCCCGCCAGCGCGTCCACGACCAGCTCGCTCTCCTCGCTGGCGCCGTCCGGGGCGCCGCGCGAGCCGTAGGTCACCGGCCACCCCGCCACCGGCGTCAGGTCCTTGATCGGCAGCGGCACGCCCAGGAACGGCGCCTGCTCGTCATCGCCCGACGCCAGCCGGCGGTCCGCCTCCGCAGCCGCCGCACGCGCCTCCTCGTCGTTGCGCCACACGATCGCGTTCAGCTGCCCGTCGCGCTCGTCCACGGCCGCCAGGCACGCCTCCAGCAGCTCCACCGCGGACAGCTCGCGCCGGCGCAGCGCCGCCGCCAGCTCCAGCGCCGAGGAGGTCGGGTCGATCCCAGCCATACCGGTGCCGACCCTACCATGCAGCCTGGGCGCGCGGCCGGCGCGGCGTCGCCTCTCCGCCTCCGAGCAGCTTCGAGCGCCTTGCGCCCCGGTTGACTCGCTGGCGTCCAACTGATAAGCCTCCGCTTCCAGCGTGAGCAAGGCAAGGTCCACCTCGATGGTCCAAACGGCGATCGCATCGCCGTGCCTCACAACGGCATCGCCCGCGGTGCACCCGTGAGCGCCGCCGGCCAGGAGCAGGCGCCGCTGGACGAGCTGGGCGTCGCCGACCTCGCGCACTTCCACAGCGGGCCGCCGCACGAGCTGTTCCGGCGGCTGCGCGCCGAGTGCCCGCTGCACTGGTCCAGCGGCATCGCCGAGTATCCCGAGGAAAACGGCTTCTGGTCGGTGACGAGGGCCGACGACGTGTTCGAGGTCAGCCGCGACTGGCAGACCTACTCCTCCGAAATCGGAGGCTTCACCGCGATGAACGCGGGCCTGTCGCTGGAGTTCCAGCAGGCGATGTTCATCGGCATGGACCCGCCCAAGCACGACCGGCTGAAGGCGCTGTTCCAGCGCGGCTTCACGCCCAAGCGGATCGCCGAGCACGAGGACGCGATCCGCGCGATCGCGACCGACGTGCTGGACCGGCTCGGGGACCGCGACAGCTGCGATCTCGTCAGCGACGTGGCGCAGCCGGTGGTGGCGCGCGTGATCGGCAACTTCATGGGCATACCGCCCGAGGACGACCAGGTGTGGGCGAGCTTGATGAACGCGATCGTAGGCGCGGGCGACCCGGACGCGACGCCCGAGGGCGCCCAGATCGTGATGGAGCGCGAGGTGCCCGAGGTGTTCGCGCGCTGCGGCAAGCTGATCGCCGAACGCCGCGCCTCACCGACCGACGACCTCACGAGCGTGCTCGTGCATGCGGAAGTCGACGGCGAGCGGCTGGAGGACCACGAGATCGTGATGGGGTTCCTGCTGCTGATGGCCGCCGGCAACGACAGCACGAAGGCGACCTACTGCAGCGGCATGCGCGCGCTGATGGAAAACCCCGAGCAACGGCGGCTGGTGGTCGAGGACCCGTCGCTGGTGCCGGCGATGGTGGAGGAGTCGCTGCGGATGTTCCCCGCCTTCGCCCACTTCGCCCGCACCGCCACCCGCGACACCGAATTGGGCGGCCAGACCATCCGCGAGGGCGAGAAGCTGGTGATGTGGTACCCCTCGTCCAACCGCGACGAGACGCGCTACGAGGACCCCGACCGCTTCGACGTCACGCGCAACGCCGAGCACCAGGCGTTCGGAGCCGGCGGCAGGCACTTCTGCCTCGGCACCGCGCTCGCGCGCCTGGAGCTGCGGATCATGATCGAGGAGACGCTCGGGCGCTATCCCGAGATCGAGATCGACGGCCCGTGCACGTACGTGGAGTCGCCTTTCGCCAACCAGCACAAGACGCTGCCGGTTCGCCTGCGCCCGCGGTAGGGGGCTGAGCGCTCCTGAACCGCGGATGGCGCCGTGCCCGCGGATCGCGCGGCGCGAGCGCTCGCCGGCCGCGCCGCTACTCCGCGCGGCTGAACTCCACGATCGCCACCAGCAGCATCACCAGCCCGAGCACGCCCACCACCGCCGCCTCCACGATGCCGGGCACGTGCCAGCTCCACCACGTCACCCCCGGGTCGAGCGCGCGGCGCGCCGCCTCGCCGATGCGCAGGTGCGCGAAAACAGCCCTGCGCATCGGGTCGACCGCGTAGGTGAGCGGGTCCAGGCGGTTGAGGATCTCCAGCCACCGCGGCAACCCCGACACCGGGAACAGCGCGCCCGAGAGGAAGTACATGGGCATGATCGCCATCTGCATCAGCGCCATGAACGACTGCATCTGCGTGATGCGCGCCGCCACCATCACGCCGAACGCCGTGATCGCGAACGCCAGCAGCAGCTGCAGCGCGAACACCTCCGCGATCAGCCCGAGCTGGTACGGGACGCCCACGAGGCCCGCCAGGCACAGCACGATCACGCCCTGGAAGCCCGCCACGGAAGCGCCGCCCAGGCACTTGCCCAGCACCAGCGAGCTTCGTCTCACGGGCGCGACCATCATCTCTCTCAAAAAGCCGAACTCGCGGTCCCACACCAGCGACGCCGCCTAGAACATCGCCGTGAACATCACAGCCATGCACAGCACGCCCGGGTACACGAACGTGCGCAGGTTCACGCCGTGCGTGCCCGCCGCGGCCAGCCGCGACAGGCCCGTGCCGAGCACGAACAGGAACAGGAACGGCTGCATCAGCGAGGTGAGGATGCGCAGGCGGTCGCGGCTGAAGCGGATCAGCTCGCGCTTCCACACCACCCTGATCGCGCGCAGCTCGCTGCCCGCGCTGCGCGTGGGCACGCGCACCCGCGCGATCTGGTGCGGCGCGTCCGGCCCGGCGGGCGTGCGCCCGCGGGGCGCCGAGGGGGCTGTGCTCTCGCGCGTGGCCATCAGCGGGACATCATCCGCGCGACGTTGCGCATGCGGTCGGTGCTCGTGGACTCCGCGTCACGGATCGTCGTGCCCGTGTAGGACATGAACACGTCGTCCAGCGACGGGCGCGACACGCTCACCGAGCTGATCGGGGCGTGCGCCGGGTCCCACTCGTCGAACAGGCGCGGCACGAACTGCGCGCCCTCCGGCACGCTGAACGTGACCATGCCCTCCGCCACCGTCGCCTCCAGGCCGAAGCGCTCGCGCAGCGCCGCGATCGCCGCGTCGCTGTCGTCCGTCTCTATCTGCACGCGGTCCTTGCCCACTTTCGCCTTCAGCGCCTGCGGCGTGTCCAGCACGATGATGCGCCCCTGGTCCATGATCGCGATGCGATCGCAGTACTCCGCCTCGTCCATGTAGTGGGTGGTGAGGAAGATCGTGATGTCCTCGCTCGCCTTCAGCTCGCGGATGTAGCGCCAGATCGAGCTGCGCGTCTGCGGGTCGAGGCCCACGGTGGGCTCGTCCAGGAACAGCACGCGCGGGGAATGAAGCAGGCCGCGCGCGATCTCCAGGCGGCGCTTCATCCCCCCGGAGAACGTGTTCACGAGGCTCCCGCGCCGCTCCCACAGCCCCACCATCTCCATCACCTGGCGCATGCGCTCGCCGACCAGATCGCGCGGCACGCCGTACAGCTCCGCGTGCAGCCGCAGGTTCTGCTCGGCGGTGAGGTAGCCGTCGAGCGTGGTGTCCTGGAACACCAGCCCGATGTTGCGGCGCACGTCGTCGCGCTCGCCGACCACGTCGTGGCCCGCCACCAGCGCGCTGCCGGCGGTCGGGCGCACGAGCGTGCACAGCATGTTGATCGTCGTCGACTTGCCCGCCCCGTTGGGGCCGAGGAAGCCGAAGATCTCGCCCGCCTCCACCTCGAAGTCGATGCCCCGCACCGCCTCCACCTCGTCATAGCGCTTTACCAGGCCGTTCACCGACACGGCCGTCGAGGCCGGGGGGTCGGCGCGGGGCGTTGTGGTGGCGAGCTCGCTCAACTGTCCTCGTCCACGGTATCGGCACCACCCGCCGCGTCCGCGTCCTTGCCCGTCTCGGAGGCGCCGATGTCGCCGTCCGCCAGGATGCGGTAGAGCGCACGCCGGGTCTCGGCGAGCACGCCCTGCGCCCTCTCTATCTGCCCCGGGCTGCCCGTCTTCATCACCTGCACGAACGCGCCCGCCACCTCGCGCATCAGCGCGGCAAGCGCGTGGAACAACTCGCCGCCCACGTCCTGCTGCTCCCACGGCGCCGGGCGCTCCGCGTCGCGCTCCTGCACCAGCTTGCGTCCAGCGTCCGTCAGCGCGAACGCCTTCTGCCCGTCGTGCTCCTCGTTGCGGATCAGGCCCTCGTCCTCGAGCTGCGCCAGCGCCGGGTACACCGAGCCGGGGCTCGGGCTCCACATGCCGCCGCTTCGCTCCTGCACCTCCTGCATGATCTGGTAGCCGTTGCGCGGCTCCTCCGCCAGCAGCAGCAGCGCCGCCGTGCGTATGTCGCCGCGGCGCGCGCGCCGGCCGCGGCGCCGCGGGCCGCCGCCCGGGCCGAAGCCGAGCCCCAGGCCGCCGAACTCCCCGCGCGGCCCCTGCGCAAAGCCGCGCCCGCCGCCGTGGTGGTGGTGCGGGCGGCAGCCGGAGCGCGGGCCCGTCGAGTAAAACGTGTTTCCAAACATGTCAATTCCTATCGTGAGATATCAATGTGCCTACACGATATATCGTGATAGTCATTCCGTCAAGGGCTTCCGCGGAGGCGGGCAAGGAGCGGCTGGGCGGCAGGGGGGCGTTCTATGCGGCGGGGCCCTGGGGCGGCTCGCAGCCGCTCAGTGCCTGAAGCCGCTCAGTGCCTGAAGTGGCGCACTCCCGTCGCCACCATCGCGGCGCCGGCGGCGTTGGCGGCGGCGATCACGTCGTCGTCGCGGACGGAGCCGCCGGGCTGGACGATCGCGGTGACGCCTGCGTCGATCGCGAGCTGGGGGCCGTCGGCGAACGGGAAGAAGGCGTCGGAGGCGAGCACGGCGCCTGACAGCTGCTGCGGGCGAAACTCGCTTGCCTTCTCTACGGCGATGCGGACGGCGTCCACGCGGCTCATCTGGCCGGCGCCGATCCCGATCGTGGCGCCGCCGGCGGCGATGACGATCGCGTTGGAGCGAACGTGGCGGCAGACGATCCATGCGAACAGCAGGTCGTTCCACTCCTGCTCGGTGGGCTGCCTGGCGGCCATCGGGCGCATCTGCTCGCGCGTCTCGGAGACGGCGTCGCGCGTCTGGACGAGCTGGCCGCCGATCACCGGCTTGGCTTCCGCCTCGCGGCTTGGGGCGGGCCATTCGCTCAGCTCCAAGAGGCGCACGTTTTTCTTGGCCTTCAGGACCTCCAGCGCGGCGGCGTCGTAGCCGGGGGCGAGCAGCACCTCGATGAACTGCTTGGAGAGCTGCTCGGCGAAGGCGGCGTCGACGGGGCGGTTGACGGCGATGACGCCGCCGTAGGCGCTCTGGGGGTCGCACGCGAAGGCGCGTTCGTAGGCCTCCCTGGCGCTGGCGGCGACGGCGCAGCCGCAGGGGTTGTTGTGCTTGACGATCGCGCATGCCGGCTGCTCGCGCCCGCTCGAGGGGGAGAACTCCTCCACCAGCTCGCGTGCGCTGGACAGGTCGAGCAGGTTGTTGAACGACAGCTCCTTGCCGTGCAGCTGCTGCACGCCAGCGAGCAGGTGCGTGGGGGAGCCGGCGCGCGCGTAGAACGCAGCCTGCTGGTGAGGGTTCTCGCCGTAGCGCAGGTCCATCACCTTCTCGTAGGCCTCGCGCCAGCTCTGCGGGAACGTCTCGCCGCTCGTGCGCAGCGCGTACCACGTGGAGATCGCGGCGTCGTAGCGGGCGGTGCACGCGAACGCCTTGGCCGCGAGGCGCTCGCGCGTGTGCAGCGACAGCCTGCCGTCGCACGAGCGCAGCTCGTCCAGCACCGGCTCGTAGTCCTCGGGGTCCACAAGCACGGCGGCGAACTCGCTGTTCTTGGCCGCCGCCCTGATCATCGTGGGGCCGCCGATGTCGATGTTCTCGACGACCTCGCGCTCGCTGGCGTCGCCGCGCGCGAGCGTCTGCTCGAACGGGTACAGGTTCACGCACACCAGGTCCACCTGCTCGATCCCCTGCTCGTCGGCCGCGCGCAGGTGCTCCTCGTTGTCGCGCCGCGCCAGCAGGCCCGCGTACAGCCGCGGGTGAAGCGTCTTCACCCGACCGTCCATGATCTCGGGAAAGCCGGTGAAGTCCTCGATCGGGCGCACCGGCAGGCCCGCGCCGGCCAGCTCGCGCGCGGTGCCGCCCGTGGAGACGATCTCCACGCCCAGCTGCGCGAGGCCCTGGGCCAACTCCACGACGCCGCGCTTGTCGGAAACCGACAGCAGCGCCCTGCGCACGCGCACCTCGCCCGGCGCCGCGGGCCCGACGCCGGCGCGCGATGCGGCCGCGTCGTCTGTCATCAGCTCGCCCTTGGAGGCCACCTTCAGAGCCTATCCACGATCGTCCGGCGCGGGTTCTGCGGGTCGACGCTGAGCGCCCCGCGCGCGTACAGGGCGACCGCGCTGGGCAGCAACTCGTGCTCGAGCGGGCGCAGCGCCGCCAGCACCTCGCCGGGGTCGCGCGCGTCGGGCAGCTCGACGGCGCGTTGCAGGATCACCGGCCCGGAGTCCACGCCCGCGTCCACGAAGTGCACGGTCACGCCGAACACCTTCACGCCGTAGGCGAGCGCCTGCTCGATCGCCTTCAGGCCCGGGAACGCCGGCAGCAGCGACGGGTGGACGTTGATGACGGCGCCGGGGAAGCGCGCGAGGAAGCCGTCGCCGAGCAGCTCCATGTAGCCGGCCAGCACCACCAGGCGCACGCCGCGCCCGGCCAGCCAGTCCGCCAGCGCCTCATCGCGCGCGGCGCGGTCGGCGTGGTCGGCGCGCGCGAACACCGCCGTCGCCACCCCCGCGCGCTCGGCGCGCGCTAGCGCCTGCGCGCCGGCGACGCTCGAGGCCACGGCCACGACCTGCGCCTCGCGTTCGTGGACGGTGTCCAGCAGCGCCTGCAGGTTGGTGCCCGTCCCGGACACCAGCACGGCGATGGGGAGTCGCTCGCTCACGCGCCGTGGACGATAGCTGCGTCACTTGCGGCGGATGCTGACACGCACGCGCAGCTCCAGCTCGGTGCTCGCGCGCCGGCGGCGTCCGGCGGGCTTGCGGCGGTCGCCGGCCCTCCAGCGGCGGCCAACGGCTTCGCCGCGGCCGCCGGCGGCCCCGCGCAGCGACCACAGCTCGTGCAGCGCCAGCACCGAGTCGGGCAGCGCGAGGCTCAGGGCGATGGCTTCAACGACGAGCACTGCCGCAGGTCCTTCCGCCGGCGCCGGGCGTACTATTGACGACAATCGTCTGCACCGCCGGAAATCATAGTCGGTGGTGCAGCAGACGGTGAACCCGAGCATTAACCCCTGCAAATCACGCACTCATGCCTCCCAGGAAATCAGCTGCGAACGTGGCGTTCGGCGCCGCGGCCAGGTCGATACGAACGGAGCGAGGGCTCGCACAGGAAGCCTTCGCCAGCCGAGCGGGCCTGGACCGCAGCTACTACGGCGCGATCGAGCGAGGCGAGTTCAACGTGACCCTCGACACGATCGTCAAGATCGCGGGCGCGCTCGAAGTGACGGCAGCTGCGCTGCTGAAGCGGGCGGGGTTGTAGGAGCGCCTGCACGACCTGCGTCCCGCGCTGTGAGCAACCTCACAGAACCACGCGCGTCTATCCCGTTCAATGGAAGGCGACGGGGGAGAGCCTCCTAAAAGACGAGATAGGACAAGCTCATGCTCACAGCCATCATCATCACGCTCGTGATCGTCGCGCTGCTCGGCTACGCGCTGCGCTCGGGCCGCAGCGGCACGCTGATCGCGCGCAGGCCGTACAACAACCGCTACAGCGACGCCGCGGGCGCGCGCGAGGACTACCTGAGCTAGACGCTCGCGAGCGGGAGGGGGGGCGCCTGCACGCGCTCCTCCTCCAGCGCGTGCTTGCCCGAGGCTTCGTCGCTGCCGGCGAGCGGGTAGTTGCCGCTGAAGCACGCGTCGCAGTGGGACGCCCGCCCGCCCGCCCCGTCCGGACCGGCGCCGACGGCCTCGTACACGCCCTCCAGCGACAGGTAGTGCAGCGAGTCGCAACCCAGCTCCGCG
>Ga0335075_10002210_pt1 | contig 31498 bp, 28 predicted proteins | sample Lox_Sample_24_FD_206723 | JGI IMG/M metagenome (GOLD analysis project Ga0335075, IMG submission 206723) | Soil microbial communities from Loxahatchee National Wildlife Refuge, Florida, United States - Lox_Sample_2.4 | ecosystem: Environmental > Terrestrial > Soil > Wetlands | place: USA...
CCCGCGCCCCGCGGCCGCACCGCCCGCCCGCCCGCGGCCGCACCGCCCGCCCGCCCGCGGCCGCACCGCCCACGGCCGCACTCGCAGCCTTCGCCGCACTCGCACCCTTCGCCGCACTCGCACCCTCCGCCGCACATGCACCCTCCGCCGCACTCGCGCTCTTCCGGGAGCCGACCCCACCCGCCCCACTGTCCCCTCACGCCCACTTTGCCGATGAACCGACCACTTTCTCGGTGGTTTTGTCCGCTTATGGGGGTGCGTTTCATCGACAATGATGCGGATCACCGACAAAGAAGGAGCGGGCCCCCGCTTGCCTATCTCGCCGACATTTCGGAAATTTCATGATGTAGCCGAATGGGTCATCTGGGTAATGACCGTGGAGCCAGCAGATGGCCGAAAATCAGGCCGCGCGGCGGGTTCTGCCGTTCTGCCTGGTGCGCGACGAATCGGGGCCGGTGGGAACTGGCATTGAGGCGCTGCGCAGCCTGCCCGGCGCGACATGCTGCGGCGAGGTCATCGGCTACGCCCGGCGGCGGATGGCGGGCGAGCGTAGCCTGCCGGTCATGCCCCATGCCGTCACGCTGATCCGCTCCGCGACCCTGTCCGGCGTCGCCGAGTACGCCTACGCCGCGACCGCGCCCGCCGACGCGCGGCTGATCTTCCTGGCCGGCGCCTGCCCGCTGAACGCCGACGGGTCCACCGCGGCGGCAGGTGACTACGCGGGCCAGGCCGCGAAGGCCGTCGAGAACATGCGGATCGCGCTCGCCGACGCCGGCGCATCCCTGGAGGACGTCGTCAGCACCAGGGTCCTCGTCGCGTCCGGCCGCCAGGAGGACCTGGCCGCCGCCTGGGCGGTGGTCAGGGACGCGTTCGGCGCCCATGACGTCCCGAGCACGCTGCTCGGCGTCACCGTGCTCGGTTACCTGGACCAGCTGGTCGAGATCGAGGCGGTCGCCGCGGTGCTCGATTCTTAGCCGTCTCCGAGTGCGGTTGGCAGTAGTTCGATTCTTTACTGCCGTGTCCCCTCCTCGGCCTGGCCGATGCCGCCCGCGAGGTCGAGCAGGCCCGCCAGCCACGGGGTGAAGTCCGTGGGCCGCGCGCCGATCTCGGCCGCGAGCGGGCCCGGGCTGGCCCAGCGGACCTCGCTCACCTCGCGCTCGTCGGCGGCGGTGTCCCCGGCGATCAGCGTCGCGACGAAAAGGTGATCCCACTCGTACTCGACGCGCTTGGTCGCCGTGTCGTCGGCGCGGTAGCGGAGCACGCCCGCCGCCGTGAGCGGCGTGAACTGCGCGGCGGTGACGCCGAGTTCCTCGGCCAGCCGCGCCGCGGCCGCCGCGGCGACGTCCTGACCGGGCGCCGGATGCCCGCAGCAGGCGTTGGACCAGCGCAGCGCGAAGCGCGTCTTGGCCGCCGCGCGCCGTTGCAGCAGCACGCGGCCCGCGGGGTCGTAAAGAAGCACCGAGAACGCGCGGTGCAGGCGGCCGGGCGGGGTGTGCGCCTGCCTGACCGTGCTGGTGCCAAGCGCCCGGCCCGCCCGGTCGACCAGTTCGACGAGCAGTTCCTCCCGGTCATCGGTCGCCGGGGGAGTCGACGGTGCCGCCGCTGCCATGCCGGTCACCGCCCCACGTAGTCGGCGACGATGAGCAAGTAGTGGAGGCTGCCCTCGCGGTACGCGGCGAGGAACGCCTCCTCGATCCCCGTGGCCATGGCGGAGCCGGCCCGCAGCTCCCAGTAGGGGACCGTGTCGCGGCTGAGGTCGACGACCGCGATCGGCACGAAGTCGTTCGCGGCCAGGGCACGGAAGTACTCGCCGCGCGGGTGGACGTCGCAGGTGTAGTACTGGCCGATCTGGCTGACCGCCCGGGAGCGGCCGCCGGCCGCGTCGTCGGCGCAGCCGGTGATGCAGGCGTACCTTCCGCCCCCGCACAGCACCCGGGCGAACTCGCGGTAAAGCTGGTGCAGGTCGACGTACATCGAGGTCTCGTTGGTCCAGATCAGCTGGCGTGAGCCGGTGGCGAAGCCGGTGTCGAGCATGTTGCGGTAGTGGAACCGCACCCGGTCCGCGACGCCGCGCGCGGCGGCCTGGTCGTTGGCGAACTTGACCTCGGCGTCGGAGATGCTGACCCCGTCCACCGCGCAGCCGAAGCGGTGGTGCGCCAGGAAGCTCGTGCCGCCGCGCCCGGCGCCCGCGTCGACCAGCCGGTCGCTCGGCTGCACCGGGCCGAACTGGTCGAGCAGCAGCTCCGCCTGCGCGTTCTCCAGCCGTTGCAGCTCGCCGAGCATGGCCTGGTCGCGTACCGCGGCGCGCGCCTCGAGCACGGACGCGTCGTAGTCGCCGAGGCCCTGGTGGCGGTGGTGGTAGGCGATGCGCAGCACGGGGTTCGGCCCGGTTTCTACTGACAATTTATTCATTTCCTTTTTCCCGGGGATCGCAGTGACGGCCGCGCATGAGTCTGCGTGGTCCTTATTCGCGTCGACACGCAGACTACTCGTCCCTGACCTGGGGGAACAGGAAATGCAAAGCAGCAATCGAGTGTGCCAGAATAATTACCTGATGCCGGTAAAACCCCGCTACTCCGGCATGGTGAGCACCGGCTTGATCACGTCGCCGCGGTGCGACGCCTCAAGCGCGTCGTTCACCCGGTCAAGCGGGAACTTCTCGATCAGCCGGTCGTACGGGAACCGGCCCTGGGCGTTCAGCGTGATCAGCGTGTTGATCAGCGACCGGGACCGGCCCTCGCCGCCGAGGATGCCGACGACCCTCTTGCCCCACAGGGTGGACATGTGGTCGAGCGAGAACGACGCGCCCGCGGGGGCGCCGCCGATCAGCGCGACCGTGCCGCGCATCCCCACGGAGTCGGCCGCCTGCCGCAGCACGTTGACGTTCCCCGCGCAGTCCAGGCTGAAGTCCGCGGGCCCGCCGCAGATCTCATGGACCGCCGCGACCGGGTCCGCGCCCGTCGACACGTCGACGGTTTGCGTGGCGCCGAGTTCGGCGGCGAGCGCGAGCCTTGAAGCGAGCCGGTCGATCGCGACGATGTGCGTCGCGCCGGTGAGCCGCGCGGCCATGATCGCGGAAAGCCCGACCGCCCCGGCGCCGTAGACCACGACCGACGACCCGGGAAAAGGCCGCAGCGCGTTGAGCACGGCCCCCGCCCCGGTGGAGATCCCGCAGGCCAGGGGGCCGAGGAGGGAGACGTCGGCGTCGGCCGGGACGGCTACGAGCGCGCTGGCGGCGCAGATCGAGTACGAGGCGAATGACGACTGGCCGAAGAAGTGGCTGTGCAGCGGCGCCCCGTCCACCCGCCGCAGCGACGTCGAACCGTCGCCGCGCGCCCCGGCGATGACCAGCGGCCCAAGCGAAAGGCAGTACCTGGGCTGCCCCTCAAGGCAGTTACGGCAGTCTCCGCACCAGGGCCACCCGATGACAACCTTGTCTCCGACGGACACGTTGGTCACGCCGTCGCCGACCGCCGCCACCACGCCGGCGCCCTCGTGCCCGAGCACGCCGGGGGCGGGGAACGGCATGTCGCCGTCCCTGGCGAGCGCGTCGGTGTGGCAGACACCCGAAGCGACGACCTTCACCAGCACCTCGGCGGGCCGTGGGGCGTCGATCTCCACCTCGGCCACCGACAGCGGCGTGAACAGCTTGTCGAAGATCGCCGCGTTCACGCGCATGGCCTAGCTCCCTTCCATCGCCGAGCGAATCGCCGACCCGGCCTCCGCCACGGCCTTGTCGGCGTCGTCGAGCATGCCGGTGAAGGTGAAGAACGCGTGGATCTGCGATCCGTAGTGGTGGTGATCGACCGGCACCCGCGCCGCTCGCAGCCGGTCCGCGTAGGCGAACCCCTCGTCCCGCAGCGGGTCGTGCTCGGCGGTCACGAGGTACGCGGGCGGCAGCCCGGCCAGGCTGGACGCGCGCAGCGGCGAGGCGTAGGGGTTGACCCGCGCAGCCGGGTCGGGCGCGTAGTGGTCCCAGAACCAGATCATGTCGCGCCGGTTCAGTACGAGCTCGTCGCCGTCGTACTCGCGGTACGAGCGCCGGTCGAGGTCGCAGTCGACGACCGGGTAGACGAGCACCTGGAGCGCGATCGGTGGCCCGCCGTAGTCCCGCGCCCGCAGCGCGGACACGGCCGCGAGGTTGCCGCCCGCGCTGTCGCCGGCGACGACGACCGGCCGTCCCGCGGCGAGCCCGGCGGGCGACGCGGCCCAGACGAGCGCGTCGTACGCGTCGTCGGCGGCGGCGGGGAAGACGTGCTCGGGCGCCAGCCGGTAGTCCACGCTCACCACGTCGCAGCCGGACGCGACGGCGAGGCCGCGCACGGAGGCGTCCCAGCCGTCGAGCGTGCCGACCACCCAGCCGCCGCCGTGGAAGTACAGCACGAGCCCGCGCGCGGACGACGACGGCGAGTACACCCGGGCCGGCATCCCCCCGGCCTGCGACGGGATGACGATGTCGCGCACCGACTCCACGTCAGGCCCGGCCGGGATCATCGCGCCGTTCGCGTCGACGATGGCCCGGCCCTCGTCGGGCGATAGCTCCCAAAGCGGCGGAGCGCCCGAGGCGGCCTTTCCGTCGAGGACCTGCTGCGCCTGCGGATGCACAGAAACGCCCACCGCTTTACCTCCGAGACCTGACAGTCACCGTTGAAGTCAGACAGGATTCAGTTATCGACGCCCCTCACGACCCGCCAAGCGCGAACCCTTCGTACCCGGCGGCCGCGACCGCGTCGCACTTGGCGCGAAACGGCCCGCACCCGCCCACGTACGAGGTGAAGCCCCGGGGCTTGCCCGGGATGTTCGCCCCCACGTACCAGGAGTCCGCCCGGGGGAACAACGTCGCGTTGGCCACGTCCGACACGTGGTCCATCCAGGCGGACTGCGCCGCGAGCGTCGGCTCGATCGTCGCATGACCGCGCGACCTGAGCCAGAGGACGCAGTCCCGCACCCACTCCACGTGCTGCTCGATGGACAGCACCACGTTGGAGAAGACCGCGGGCGAGCCCGGCCCGGTAATCATGAACATGTTAGGGAACCCGGCCGCGGCCAGCCCGAGGTAGGCGCGCGCGCCCGACGCCCACGCGGAGCGCAGCGGCACACCGCCGGCGCCGCGGATGTCCATCGCCAGCAGCGCCCCGGTCAGCGCGTCGAACCCGGTCGCGAACACCAGCGCGTCGAGGTCGTAGGAGTCGGACGCGGTCTTCACGCCGTCCGGGTACACGGACTCGATGGGCGCGGTCCTGATGTCCACCAGGGACACGTTCGGCCGGTTGAACATCGCGTAGTAGTCGTCACTCTGGCACAGTCGCTTCGCGCCGACGGGGTAACCGCGCGGGCAGAGCAGCTCGGCCACGTCCGGGTCAAGCACCGTCTCCCTGATCCGGTCACGCATGAACTCGGCCACGACGTCGTTGGCCTCCTGCGACACCAGCAGGTCGGTGTAGGCGCCGAGGAACGGCATGCCGCCGCCGGCCCGCCACCGCTCCATGAAGAGGTCCCGCACGTCGTCCGGCGGCTCGCCGAGGACCGGGCGGCCCGTCCCGGTGACCGGCACGCCGAGGAACGACTGGCGCGCCTCCTCCCGGTACTCGCGGTACCTGGTCTTGAACGCGCGCTCCTCGGCCTCTTCCCACGGCCGGTTCCTGTTCGGCACGGCGAAGTTGGCGGTCCGCTGGAACACGTACAGGTGCTCGGCGGCGGCCGCGATCTCCGGCGCGACCTGGATGCCAGAGGACCCGGTGCCGACGAGCCCGACGCGCTTGCCGGCGAAGTTGACGCCTTCCCTCGGCCACCGCGACGTGTGGTACCAGGGCCCGGCGAAGTCATCGAGCCCGGGCAGGTCGGGCACCTGGAACTCCGACAGGCACCCGACCGCCGGGACGAAGTACCGCGCCGTGACGGTGCCGCCGGCCGACGTCGTGACGGCCCAGTGGCCGGCCGACGCGTCCCAGGAGGCACCCGTCACGCGCGTGTCTAGCTGTATGTGGGGCCACAGGCCGAACGTGTCCGCGACGTGGTGGAGGTACCGCAGGATCTCTGGCTGCGCGGGGTACCGCTCGCTCCAGGACCACTCCTGCTCAAGCTCGGGTGAGAAGGAGTACGAGTAGTCCTTCGACTCGACGTCGCACCGCGCGCCCGGGTAGCTGTTCCAGAACCAGGTCCCGCCGATGTCGTCCCCGGCCTCGAACGCCCGCACCGTCAGCCCGGCCGACCGGAACGCGTGCACCGCGTAGATGCCGGAAAAGCCAGCTCCCACCACCACGACGTCAAGGTCGGCCACCGGATCAGCTCCTCCTTCACAAACCTCGCATATGACGTTAGAAGCCGGAAAAACCGGCGGTCAATGCCCTTCGTTCACAAGCCGCGCGTCCGCCTTGTGGTGTCCCACCCAAGCTCATAAAAAAGATCTCGGATCGTTGACCACGTGATGGCGTGCTCAACGATCCAAGATCATGGAAAACGTCACGAAGAGGCGGCTTCCGGCTCGTCCGGCTCGTTCGGGTTCTTGGGTGCGGGGCCTGCCGACAGCCTCCTGGCCACCGTGAGCCTGCGTGGCCGTCCGGGCAGCGTGGTGCCCGCCAGGACGGCCAGGGTGTCGTGGAGTTCCAGCCAGACGTTGGCCAGCCCGGCGGCGGCGGGCAGGTTGCCCGGGATGACGCGGTTGCCCGCGGCCTCGCTCGTCGCGGCCGCCCCGGCCTCACCTTCCGCGGCCGCCCCGGCCGTCCCGGCCTCGCCCTCCGCGGCCGTCCCGGCCTCGCCCTCCGCGGCCGTCCCGGCCTCGCCCTCCGCGGCCGTCCCGGCCTCGCCCGCCGCGCCCTCCGCGGCCTCGCTCGTCTCGGCCTTTTCCGCCTTGGCGTTGACGACCCGCAGCGCCTCCTTGCCCGCCGCGACGATCACCGGGTCGGTGAGCGTGAGGCGCAGCGCGTCGTCGGAGACCTCGATGGCCATCTGGCGCCGGCCCGCCTGTTCTGGCTGCTCGTCCGAGGTTCCGGCCAGCTTGGCGGTGCGCAGCCGCTCCCGCAGTTGATCGATGTCCACGCCGAGCGCGGCCAGCGCGGAAGAGGCCGCCGAGTTCGCGTCCTCAAGCGCGGCGAGCAGCAGGTGGTGGGAGCCGACCGGGCGCGGCCCGGCCAGCCGCGCGGCCTGCTGCAACGCGGCCTCCACGGCCGGGGTGCCGCGCGTCATCGGCTCCGGGTCCGGCACGTCGGCGCGGAAGGGCAGGCTCGTCTGATGCCGGCTCAGCCGCTGCCGCAGCCAGCGGAGGACCGCGTTGGTCTCCTCCTGTGACTCGGCCGGCTCGCCCGGCTGCGCGGTGGTGCTGGCCGGGGGCGCCGCCGCCAGCACCGCCGCGCGCAGTTCGGTCAGGTCCAGGTGGTCGCGCAGGATCTGGGTGCCGACCCCCTCGCCCTCCCTGATCAGCCCGAGCAGGATGTGCTCGGTGCCGATGTAGTTGTGCTTGATCTGCAGCGCCTCGCGCAGCGAAAGCTCCAGGGTCTTCTTCGCCCGCGGCGTGAACGGTATGTGCCCGCTCGGATGGCTCTTGCCCATGCCGATCCGCTGCACGACGTCCTCGCGGGTGTCCTCGAGGGTGAGGCCGAAGCTCGCAAGTACCTGGCCGGCGATCGACTCAGGCTCGCCGAGGAGGCCGAGCAGGATGTGCTCGGTCCCGATGTAGTTGTGGTTCAGCAGCCGCGCTTCTTCCTGCGACAGGACGACGACGTGGCGCGCTCTGTTAGTGAATCGCTCGAACATGCCCCCAGCGTGCTCCGCGCTTTTAACCCCGTCAATACCATGCTAATAATAAGGATAACGGTGAATGAAACGCGAGAGGCTTAAGGAAAAAACCGTGGACTGGGAAGACCGGCTCGACGACTGGGAGCTTGAGCTTGAGCTCGGCGCGCGACTCGACGGCTCGGAGTGGGTGACGCTGGACAAGGCGGCCAGCGAGACCGGCGTGTCGCGGGCGGCGCTGCGCACGTGGTACCGGGGCGGCCAGATCCCGTCGCGGCTCGTCGACGGGCCGCACGGGCCGCAGCGCCTCGTCCCGCTCGCGATGGTCGCCGACCGGGCCGAGGCGAGCCCGCGCCTGCGCAAGACCGCCGAGCGCCGGCTGGCCGACGAGGCCCAGCTTGAGATCCTGCGGCACCGCGTCGACCAGCTGGAACTCCGCCTGGCCGAGCTGGAGCGCCGCTGTGCCAACCAGGGCGGCGGCCAGGACTTCCCCGGATAACAGCAACAGCGAAGCTACCCGCTGAGCCAGGCGGAACCCGTTCAGGAAAACCCTAAATCTCGCCGAAGAGACGATCGCCCGCGTCGCCGAGACCGGGCACGATGTACCCCTTGTCGTTGAGTCGCTCGTCGACCGCGCCCGTGACCACCCGCACCGAGTCGCCGGGGAAGGCCTCGTCGAGCCGGGCAAGCCCCTCGGGGGCGGCGAGCAGGCAGATCGCGGTGACCGCCTCCGCGCCGCGGTCCCGCAGCATGGAGATGACCGTGACGAGCGTGCCGCCCGTGGCGAGCATCGGGTCGAGCACGAACACCTCGCGGCCGTCCAGCCGGTTCGGCAGCCGGTTCGCGTAGGTGGAGGCGACGAGCGACTCCTCGTCGCGGACCATGCCGACGAAGCCGACGCTGGCCATCGGCAGCAGCCTGGTCATGCCGTCGAGCATGCCGATCCCGGCGCGCAGCACCGGCACGATCAGCGGCTTCGGCGCCGTCAGGCGGGCGCCGGTGGTCTCCGCGACCGGGGTCGTGACGGGGACCGGCTCCACCCGGATCTCCCGCGTGGCCTCATAGGCGAGCAGGGTCACCAGCTCATCGGCCAGCGTGCGGAAGGTGGCGGTGTCGGTGCTTATGTCGCGGAGCAGCGTGAGCTTGTGGGTGACCAGCGGGTGGTCAGCGAACATCGTGCGCATGACCGTCAGTGTGTCAGCTCAGCGCTACCCGCGCTCGTGTCGCCGCGGCCGAAGTGCGCGGGCCAGCAGACCGGAGAGCGCCGCCGCGGTCCCGACGCTGGTCAGCGCCACCGAGCCGACGGGCGCCTCCTCGTCAAGCAGTTGCAGCGCGCGCAGCCGGTGCCGCAGCACGTGGATCTCGCCGCGGATCGCGCCCGCGAGGCTGCCGCCGGAGCGCGACGCCCAGCCCTCCGCCGCGTGCAGTTCGGTCAGCCGCGACGCCAGCTCCTCGTAGCCCACCGGGGTGTCGTGCAGGGCGATGAGCAGCAGCGCGGCCTCGCGCACGGCGACCGTGAAGTCGGGGTCGGGCCCGTCGTCGGGCCCGATGAGCGCCGCGGTGCCGATGTGCCAGCGGACCGCGGCGTCGTCCGCCATGAGCCGTCCGGTCCTGGTCAGCAACAGGGCGGCGCCGCTGCGGCGCACCGCGCCCATCTCGTGCTGCGCCAGCGCGCGCAGCGTGTGCAGCGGGTAGACGTCGAGTTCCTGGTGCCGTCGGGCCGCCTGCCCGCCGGCCGCGGGTCCCCAGCCGAACAGCTCCGCCGCCTCGCCGACCAGGGCCGGCGCGATGTAGTGGCGCGCGGTCAGCCGCAGCCCCTCGCTCGCGTGCGCGAGCAGCCAGGCGAGCGACGGCAGCGGCTCGTCCGGCAGGTCCGGCGGCTCGAGCAGCTTGGGCATCACGCTGCGGGCGAGCCGGGAGCGCTCGCCCGGGTGGCCGTGCGCCCACTCCTCGATCCGCTCGGCGCTGATCCGGCTCAGCCAGGTGTCCATCCCCGGTGTGTGGGTGGCGCGGGTGAGCCAGCGCTCCACCAGCGCGGCGCGCTTGGTCTTCCAGCCGCTGACCCCGACCCTCAGCTCGTGGGCGGCGATCGCGAGTTCGATCGCGGCGGCGCAGGCGTCGTAGGCGGCGCGCTCCTCCGGGCCCATGACCGTGGACCAGGCGAGCAGGTCGGTGTCCGGCGGCACCGCGGTCGAGGTGGCCAGGGCCCTGGAGTACGCCGCGATGCCTTCGGCCCGCGAGCCGCCGTAGGCCCCGATGATCTGCGCGGTCTCCTCGCTGGCGCAGACCTCGGCGTAGCGCTCCATGCCCGCGAGGGTGAACAACCGGGCGAGCGCCCTGGTCACGGCCAGGTACTCGTCGGTCGGCTGCGGTATCCCGGTCGGCAGCCCGTACCAGAGGAACTCTTGCAGCCGCAGCAGCGAGATGGAGCTCAGGCCGTCGCCTGATGTCAGCGAGCGGAGTGCGGTTCTCGCGTCGTCGGCGACAGCGGGGTCTTCGCGCGCCAGGGTCTTGAGTGCCTCCGCCTCAGTCATCATGCGGTCAGTCTGCCCCACGCGGTCAAGTGGCGGTAGATGCGTTGCGGATTTGACTGGTGATGTTCGGGTGCTGTAGTCGTCACTGTGCGGAAGCGCGCGGGTGCCGATCATTTTCATTCCGAACGAGTGCGTGGCTTCGTTTGCACCGCACGCATTCTCACCCGGGCCGACCCAGCCGTCGAGTGAACTGTTAACGGTATCGTTAACAGTTTCAGCAAGCGGGCATGGCCTGCTTCCTGCCCGCGGTCTCGCGGCTACCTGCGCTGCGGCATCATTGCTGACGTGAGCGGAATCTACGACGAACCCGAGCTGTACGAGCTGGCCTGCGCCTACCGCGACGTCCCGGCGGAAGTCACCGCGCTGCAGGCCTGGTACGCCGCGCACTTCGCGGGCACCGGGGCCGGCACCGGGGCCGGCGTCGGGTCGGTGCTTGAACTCGCCGCCGGGCCGGCCGAGCACAGCCGGGAGCTGGCGCGGCGCGGCCTGCGCGCGACGGCGCTCGACTGGTCCGCCGCGATGTGCGGCTACGCGGCCGGCCAGGCGAAGGCGGCCGGCGTGGCGCTCGACGTCGTCGAGGCCGACATGCGCGACTTCCGCATCACCGGCCGGGACGGCGGCGAGGTCCTGTTCGACGCGGCGATCACGATGCTGAACTCGCTGTGTCACCTGTTCACCCTCGATGACCTGGTCAGGCACCTGACCGCGGTGCGGGCGCGGCTGGTCACCGGCGGCCTGTACATCGTGGAGCTAGCGCACCCGGCCGACTTCTTCGCGCCCGAGCCGCGCACCAGCAGCGAGTGGACGGTCGACGCGCCCGACGGCGTGCACGCGGAGGTCCACTGGGGCGGCCCGAGCGACCGGATCGACCCGCTCACCCAGGTGACGAGGGAGCACATGACGATCACCACGACGGCCAAGGACGGGACGATCCGCACGGTCAGCGACGTGGTGCCGAACCGCTTCTGGACGCTGACGGAGTTCACCGCGGCGATTGCCCTGGCCAACGCGGGCGCCGTGGCCGACGCGGGCGCCGTGGCCGACGCGGGCGCTTCTCGCCCGGGCAGCTTCGAGCTGGTGGCGACCTACGGCGACTTCGACGAGGCGACGGCGCTTGACGCGCCGACGGCGTGGCGCATGATCCTGGTCCTGCGCAAGGCCTAACAGAAGACGTGGGATACAAAAGGCCCCCGGAGGGGCCCTTTGTATCCCACGTAACGCTTCCGGCCGCTACTCGACCGGGATTTCCTTGTTTATCAGGGACAGGTCGATGCCCTGGCGCGACCGGACGACCCGCGCCACGATGTAGATCGCTAGGGCGAGCACGTACATCGCGCCCATGTAGATCAGCGAGTCGTTGTTGTTGACCCCGTACGCGCTGCTCGACAGCCACTCGTACAGGCAGTAGCCGATGAGACCGATGGTGACCACGCCGGCGGCCGGGACGATTGGCACGCCCGCGACCTTCAACCGCGAGGCGGGGGAGGCGGCCCAGAGGTCCGGCTTGCGCCACGGCAGGATCACCACCGCGATCGCGCTGAACAGGTACGTGACCGCGATGACCAGCGTCGCGTCCAGCGTGTAGGTGTGGAAGGTTGAGTTATACGAGTAGAGCGCGGCCAGCCCGACGGCCGGCAGCAGCATGAGCACCAGCGACCACACCGGCACCCGGCGCTTCTCCGACACCTGGGCCGCGCCGTCCGGCAGGATCCGGTCGAACGCCGCGGCGAAGATCACCCGGGTCGACGACAGGAACAGCGTCCCCACCCAGGCGAAGAACCACAGGCTCATCAGCAGCAGCAGGATCACCTGGAAGGCCTGGTTGTGCACCGCCCAGCCGACCAGCATCACCGGGTAGGGGAAGATCGGCAGCGCGTGCGCCGAGGCGGTGCCGTACACGTTGTCGACCCACAGCGCGTTCACGTCCTGGTAGAAGTTGAAGCCGAAGAACTTGGCGAACAGCGCCAGCAGGATCACGGAAAGCAGCACCGTGGTCCACAGCCCGAAGAACATCCCGGCGAAGACCCGCTTGAAGTCGTTCGCCCCGCGGATCTCGCCGTAGAGCGTGGTGCCCCAGTTCGGCCAGAGCAGGTAGAACATCAGCATCGGCACGAGCAGCATGGACTGGCCGAATGAGCCGGTGATGCCGAAGGGCGAGGGCGTGTAGCCGATGGTCTTCGAGCCGGCGTCGGCGATCGTGCCGGCGTAGCCGTTCTTGAACCCGAACAGCTTGGCCGTCTCGCTGTTGAACGAGGAGATGAACGTGTTCTTCGAGACGAACAGCATGATGATCACCATGATCACCATGCCGACCAGCCCGCCGAGGAAGAGCCATTTCTGCATCCGCGCGTAGCCGGCCATGCCGAGCGAGACGAGGATGCCCGCGACGCCGATCGTGATCAGCGTGACGACAAACGTGCCGTTGGAGGTCGCGAACCACGCGGCGCCGCTCGCCGAGTTGAACGTCGCCCAGAGCGGCTGGAAGAACTCCTCGGAAAGCACGGAGCCGTAAATCGGCGCCCACAGCCAGAGGATGAACCACCAGCCGGTCGCGGCCATCACGAACCCGAGCCCGCTGCCAAGGATGCGGCTTTGCCATACGTAGTCGCCGCCGGCCCGCGGGATCGTGACGACGAGACCGCTGTAGGCGATGACGAGGAAAGACACCCAGACGCCGGAGATAAGCACGGCGGTGAGCAGTTGGCTGTTCGGTATGGCGTCCTGATAGGCGAATTCGACGAGGCCGAGCGTGATGACGTTAGTCGACAGGCAGGCGTAGATCATCGAGTCGCGGACGGACCATCCGCGCACCAGGCCCGTCGCCTTCCGCAGGAATAGCGTTGGTCTTTCTTCGCCGAGTGCGTCAGTCGCCACGGGCCCCTCCGGTATTTTAATAGAAAAATGTCAATATGTACCCTTGCGTCACGGCAGCACCATAACAGTCAGCCGTTAACGAGGACATACTTGACTTTTCCGTTTTTTGGATTGATGTCGATCACGGCGGCCTGCAGGACGCCGTCTCCGTAGGAGCTGCCCGGGTTCACGGTCCGGGTGCGGCCCAGCTTGGCCACGCCGCGGCTTTCGTGAATGTGCCCGTGCACGGAAAGCGGCGGCTGGTATTTGAGAATGGCGTCGCGGACCGCGGTCGAGCCGACCGGTTTCATGACCGCGCCGCCGTGCGTGGGCCGCATGGTCGCGTCAAGTTCCGGAGCCTCGTCGAGCCCGGTGCCGTAGGGCGGCGCGTGGAAGTTGAATATGGTCCGGCTCATGTCCGGGACCTGCGCCGCGACCGCGTCGATCCGCTGCGCGAGCTCCTCTTCCGGCGCCTCGCGGTGGGTGTCCCACGGCGTGGGGTTGGTGTAGCCCATCGAGATCATCGTGTATCCGCTGCCGGCCAGGTCGAGGACCTTCCCCTCGGCGAATGTCACGCTCGGGGCCGACTCGAGGATCGGGTCGATCTCGAAGATGTCGTCGTTGCCGCCGTTGAGAATGCACGGGATCGCGCCGCCGCGCAGCTTGCCGTCGGCCATGTCAAGCCAGCGGTCGAGCGAGTGGGTCATCTCGTCGTTGAACCGCTGGTCGATCGCGTCCTGCGAGCTGAGCTGGTCGAGTTCCTCCCGCGTGACGACGGCCGGGTAGGAACCGCGGTCGCGCAGTTGCTGCTCGACCTTGCGCAGTTCCTCCCTGCTGTCGAGGCGCAGCCGCTCGCCGCGGACCGTGACCTCCCAGTGGCCCGGGTAGGCGACGATCGGGACCATGACCTTGCCGGTAACGTCGCCGCCGAGCACGACCAGGTCGGCCTTGTAGAACGCGGCGGCGTTCAGGAACTTCTTCCAGCAGATCTCCGACCCGTGAATGTCGGTGGCGAAGAACATCTTCATGGGGGTGTCCCGCTTTCCTGGCTTTTCGTTGCTTAGTGCGCCACCTCTTCTGGCAGCTCGTACCAGCGGACCCGGTCACCGACGTTGGCCCGCAGCTTCCACTTCATCGACTTCGGCACGGACTTGGCCGCGTCAAGCAGCCGCGCCGCCTGCTCGGTGGCGTCGAACCGCGGCTGCGGCGGGACCATCTCCGGGTTCTCCGCGAGCAGCGCGGGCAGCTTGTCCAGGTTCCCCGTCGTGGTGCGCCACCATCCCCAGTCCGCCGCGAGCACCTCGCAGAAGCGGCCCTTGTCGATAAACGGAGCGTCGATAAAGGGAGCGTCGCCGGCCGGCGCCGGCGTCTTCCCGCCGATCGGCACGCCGGAGAGCAGGTGGGTGATGTCGCGCGCGTCCTTGGCGTTCAGCTCGAAGATCTGCAGCTTGGACAGCAGCAGTTCGGCCGGGTCGAGCGTGAGCGAGGAGTTGCCGAACGAGGGCCGGAAGTCCAGCGTGTGGCACATGACGAGGCGGTCGACCATGACGTCGATGGGCCGCCCGGATGGCGCGGTGAAGTACATCTGCCGGTCGCCGTTGAGCGCGTTGAATGCCTTGTCGGGAACGCAGCCGCTGCGTTCCAGGTAGGCGGCGACGTCCCGCCGCCCCTTGGACGCGCAGGCCAGGTCCATGTCCTGGCCCGCCCGGAGCCTGGGCGGGAAGTCGGGGCAGAGCACGCGCACCCCGAGCCCGCCGAGCAGCCGGACCTTAAGCCCCGCGCGGGCGGCGCCGTCAACGAGCGCGACCGCCTCAGGGAGCGGGTCATCTTCGGCGCCGGACATGAAGGGCAGCTCCCATCAAACAGTCATCGATTTGGACATGATGATGGGGAGATTCCCCGCCCACTGTCCAGACATTCACCGCCATGCCGGGATTGGTTCCACGATGTGGGCAATAAACCCGTTACTTCTGTGGCTCCAGGCGATAAAAGGGGATTTCCTCCGGGGTAAGCGGGGCGTTCCCCATGATCAAGTCGGCCGCCTTCTCCGCGATCATCATCGTCGGTGCGTAAATGTTCCCGTTGGTGACATAGGGCATGACCGACGCGTCGACGACCCGCAGCCCCGACACCCCGTGCACGGCGAGCGACAGCGGATCGGTGACGGAAAGCGGCCCGGTGCCCATGGCGCACGTGCAGGACGGGTGCAGCGCGGTCTCCGCGTCCCGGGCGACCCACTGAAGGACCTCGTCCTCCGACGACACCGACGGTCCTGGCGCTAGCTCGCCCGCGTTGAACTCGTCGAACGCCGGCTGGTTGAGTATGCGGCGCGCGATCGCGATCGCCTCGGTCCACTCGGCGCGGTCGGTGGGCGTGGACAGGTAGTTGAACCGCAGCGCCGGCTTGTCGAAGGGCGATGAGGAGGTCAGCTTCACCGTGCCGCGCGAGTCGGAGTACATCGGGCCGATGTGCACCTGGTACCCGTGGCCGCCGGCCGGGGCGGAGCCGTCGTAGCGGATCGCGATGGGCAGGAAGTGGAACATGAGGTTGGGGTACCTGACGGTGTCGTTGGACCGGACGAAGCCGCCCGCCTCGAAGTGATTCGTGGCCCCCGGCCCGGACCGGGCGAGCGCCCAGCGCAGCGCCACGGAGGGCCGGTTGCGCCACTTCAGCGCCGGCGCGACCGACACTGGCTGCTTCGACCCGTACTGGACGTAGACCTCCAGGTGGTCCTGCATGTTCTCGCCCACCCCGGGCAGGTCCGCGACGGCGGGAATGCCGAGCGCGGCAAGCTCGGACGCGTTGCCGACCCCGGACAGCTGGAGCAACTGCGGCGAGCCGAACGCCCCGGCGCACACGATCACCTCGCCGCCGTACGCCCGGCGCGGCGCGCTCGCCACGGTGACGATCCCCGCGTCGCCGCGGAGCACGAACTCGACGCCGGCCGCCCGCGTTCCGTTGAACAGGATCCGCGTGGTGTGCGCCCAGGTCACCACCCGCAGGTTCGGCCGTGACAGCACCGGGTGCAGGTAGGCTCGCGCCGCGGACAGCCGCCGCCCGTCGGAGATGTTCCGGTCGAACGCGGCGAACCCCTCCTGCCTGAACCCGTTCACGTCGGACGTCAGCGGGTACCCGGCCTGCTGCACCGCCGCGAAGAACGCGCCGAACAGCGGGTTGGTGACCGGACCGCGCTCGAGCACGAGCGGCCCGTCGGTGCCGCGGAACCCGGCGTCGGGCGTGCCCGGGGCCGCCAGGCAGTTCTCCATCCGCTTGAAGTACGGCAGGCAGTGCGCGTAGGACCAGGACGACATCCCCGGGTCGGCGGCCCACCGCTCGTAGTCGAGCGGGTTACCGCGCTGGAAGATCATCCCGTTGATCGACGACGACCCGCCGAGCACCTTGCCGCGCGCGTGGTAGATCCGGCGGCCGTTTAGGTACGGCTCGGGCTCGGACTCGTACCTCCAGTCGTACAACCGCGAGCCGATCGGGAACGTCAGGGCCGCGGGCATGTGGATGAACGGGTCCCACGCGTAGTCCGACCTGCCCGCCTCGAGCACGAGCACCCGGGTGGTCGGGTCGGCCGACAGCCGGGCGGCGAGCGCGCTGCCCGCCGAGCCGCCGCCGACGATGATGTAGTCAAACTGCATGGGGGCCATGAGGAAATCACTCCGTCGCCGCTTGAAGGTTGTCCCTGACCGTGCTCGTCATCGGGTGGTCGGCGCCCAGGAACCGCTCGCAGTCGGCGAGCGCGCGGCGCAGCACCGTGACCCCGTCGGCCATCCGGCCGGCCCCGAAGTACGCGGTGGCCAGGTTGCACCTGGTGGTCAGCGTGTCGACGTCGCCGGGGCCGAGCACCCGCTCGCCGTCGGCGACCGCCCGCTCGTAGGCGCCGACCGCCTCGCGCAGCCGCCGTCCCTGCTGGTAGGCGGCGGCGAGGATCGCCCGGGCGGCGAGCGTGTCGCGATGATCGGCGGGCAGCAGCCGCTCCCGGTCGGCCAGCACGCGCTCGTACTGCGGTATGGCGTCCTTCAGCCGCCCGGCGGTGCGGTAGGCGAAGCCAAGGCTGGCGCGCGCGGTGACCGTGTCGGGGTGGTCGGCGCCGAACAGCCGCTCCCGGTCGGCGAGCACCCGCTCGCAGCAGACGATCGACTCCTTGGCCTTGCCCGCCGCCCGGTACGCGCCGGCCAGGCCGGCCCGGGTGGCCAGCGTGGCGGGGTCGTCCGCGCCAAGGGTGCGCTCCGTGTCGGCGAGCGCGCGTTCGTACGCGGTGATCGCCTCGCGCGCCTGGCCGGCGCCGAGGTACGCGCCGGCCAGGCTGACCCGCGCGGACAACGTGTCCCGGTGGTTCTGCCCGAGTTCCCGCTCGGCGTCGGCGAGCGATCCCTCGTACAGCTTGATGCTGTCGCCGTGCCTGCCGGCCGCCTCATAGGCCGCGGCGAGTTGCAGGCGCACCGCGAGCGCTTCGCCGGCCCCGGGCCCGCCCGGCCGCTCCCGCGTGCCAAGCACCTGCTCGTAGAGCGCGATCGCCTCCGGCTGTCGCCCCGCCGCGTTCAGTGACCTGGCCACGTTCAGCCGCGCGGTGACCGTCTCCTGGTGCTGCGGGCCGAAGGTCGCCTCGCGGTCGGCGAGCGCCGCCTCGAACACGGGCAGCGCCTCGGCGAGCCGCCCGCTGCCCGCGAAGGCCTCGGCCAGCCGGTCCCTGGCGAGCACCGACTGCACGTGCCCGTACCCGAGCAACTGCCCGCTCGCGGCGCTGAGCGCCTGCCAGTACGCGATGGCGGCGTCGGCCAGCGCCGGTGCCTCGGTGAGCGAGGTACCCGCGCGGAGCAGCACCGGGTGGGCCTCCGGTTTCCACAGCAGGTCGCCGGCGAAGACGCGCAGCGCGGCGGCGGAGTCGCGCAGCGCCTGGCTGAGCTGCGGGGCGCTTGACGGGGCGTCGGCCTCCGGCCAGGCCTCGAGCAGCGCCGCGGCGGCCGCCGCGGCGACCTGCTCGACGTTGGCGGGCGCCAGGTAGGCGCGCACGGCGGACCGCACCGCCGCGTGCAGCCAGACGGTGCGCACGGTGTCGCGGGCGTCCACGCTGAGCAGGCCGAGCCGCTCCAGGGTGGCGTAGGCGGACCGCACCAGGTTCTGCTCCGCGGCGCTCGGCTGGCCGTCGCCGGCTCGCCCCGTGGTGCCGGTGCCCGTCGTGCCCGTGCCCGTGGTGCCGGTGATGTAGCCGCACGCGGCGGGTGAGGTGAGCACGGCGGCCGGTATCCCGCTGGTGTCGAGGGCCGCGGCGAAGACCAGCGCCGGCCAGGAAAGCCCGGCCGGCGGCAACTCGTGGGCGTGCTCGACCGCCAGCGACCAGGTGGCGAGCAGCGACTGCGGGCAGCCCTCGATCAGCGTTTCCGTGGTGGTCCGCAGCCGCTCGGCGTACGCGGCGCGGTAGTCCCTGCAGGTGCTGCCGGCCGCCGTGACGACCGCCGCGGCCTGTGCGAGCGCGATCGGCAGCCCGCCGAGGTCCTCGGCCAGGTCGAGCGCCTCGATCCGCTGGTCGGGGAAGGCGGTGAGCCGGGCATTGAGATAGCCGAGCGCCTCCCGCCTGCTGAAACCGGCGACGGCGTGAGCGGTCACGTTGGCGCCGGTCCAGGCGAGTTCCGACTCGCGCAGGCGGCTGGTCACCAGGACCTGCCCCGCCGGGCCGCGCGGCCACAGACCGTCGATGTCGACCGGCGACGCCACGCCGTCGAGCACCACCGCCCAGCGGCGCCCGGTCGTCCGCAGCCAGTCGAGGAAGCGCTCCGCGGCGGTGTCGGCCGTGGACTCCTCGCCGGCCAGCAGGCCCAGGTCCGCCGCCGCCCGCGCGTAGCCGGCGATGATCGTGCTCCGGTTCCCCGCCGGGACCCAGGCGAGCAGGTCGACCGCCCGCGCCGACCACATCGCGTGCGCGAACCCGACCGCGAGCTGCGACTTGCCCGTCCCGCCGGTGCCGAGCAGCGCGGGCACGAGGAGCACCGTCTCGCCCGGCCGCAGCGCGCCGGCCAGGTCGAACCCGGTTTCCTGGCGTGCGTGGTAGAAGGGCGCGAGTGGCGGGACGGATCCGGTGAGGACCGGTGCCCCAGCCCGCTGAGCACCCATAATCGCTGCCCCTCCCACATGCAATGCGGTGTAGGGGGCATCTTACGGGCGCTATACCGCAAAAACCGAGTCTCGCCCGAGAAAAGTGGCAAACGCCGAAATAACCGGCGACCGCCCGCCGGCGCCGGCTAATTAATCGACGAATACCTATTTACCAATAATCACACCAGCCCCAATTACCTCGGCGACCCGAGCAGCGCGCGCAGCGCCGGATGGTCCGCCACGATCGTGGCCGACCCCGGCGCCACCTCGGTGAACCCGCCGTCGGTGACCACCGGCAGCCCGCTGCCGAGCAGGTCGGCCCACTGCTCCTCGCCCGCGACCCGCACGGCAAGGTCAAAGTCACGATCGCGCCATTCGGAACGGGTGCGAGGTCCCAGGCCCCACCACGCCAGTTGCGCCCCGTGCCCCGCCTGCGCCATGGCCTTGCCCGCCGTCATCGGCAGGGCGGGATTCATCCAGAGGACGGGCATCGTCGCGGCGGGCTCCGCGGGCGGCCGCGGGTCATCGAAATCGGTGCCGGACACCTGCAGCCGGGCGAGGTCGGCGGGCCACTCATCCACCGGCACGGGCGGGTAGACGCGGATCTCGGCCGAACGTTGCGTCACGGTGATACCCGGCAGCTCGCCCGCCCGCGTCCAGGCCGCGCCCCGCGCCCGCCTGACCACCTTCCTGATGCGCGCGTCCTCCCAGGCCCTGGCGGCCCCGGCCCACTCGCCACCGGGCTCGGTGACCCGCGGGTCGCTCAGGAAGCGCAGGACGGCGCGCGCCGCCCCTTCAAGCGCATCGGTCCTAGCCGGCGGCGCGGCCCGCTCCACCCGGACGACAAGCGGCAGGGCGAACTGCGGTCCCTCGTCCCTGCTGGCATCCTGCATCCTGGCGGGCGTTTCGTCCTCTTCTTCCGTCACCCTCCAAGCATGTCAGCCGCCGGGCCAGCCTCCTCACCCACCCGCCGCGCCTCGCCCCGCAGCGCCACCCGCCCCCTCCGCGCCCCGCCGGCCTTCACCGCCGTCACGGGAGGCCTCGCGTCGGCGGCCCAGGGCCTGTTCCGCGCCAGCCAGTAGCCGCCGCAGGCCACGAGCACCAGGCAGAGCGTCCAGCCAAGGGCCGTCGTGCCCATGCCCGCGTACTTGAGCCCCGAGGCGAAGATCACGAAGGTGATGACCGGCCTGATGTACTTGTCCGGCGCCCGCGAGGACAGGAACGAGCCGACGAGCACGGCGGGAACCGACCCGATGACGACCGCGGTGGTCAGCCCGAACTGCACGTGCCCGAACAGCAGCGCGCCGAGCGCGGCGGCCGCGGTCAGCGGCACCGCCTGGGTGAGGTCGGTGCCGACGAGCTCGCCGGCCCCGAGCGCCGGGTAGGCGAACAGCAGGAACACGATCATCAGCGACCCGGACCCGACCGATGTCATGCCGACGACGAGCCCGCCGACCGCGCCGATGGCGATCGTGGCGGCCGGCCTGACCCGGACCGCGGCGACGGACTGCGTCCTGGCCTGACCCGACCGGCGGTCGAGCCACGAGCGGACCAGCATCGCCGCCGTGCCCGCGAGCAGCGCCGCGCCGAGCGCGTACTCGACGTTCTGCTCGCTCGCCGCGCCACCACCCAGCAGGTGCAGCAGGTAGGCGCCGAGGAACGCCATCGGCACCGACCCCGCGCACATCCAGCCGACGAGCCGGTAGTTGACCGTTCCCCGGCGCATGTGCACAAGCGACCCGACGGGCCGCATCACGACGGCGGCGACGAGGTCGCTTGAGATCGCCGCGGCCGGCTTGACGTTGAACAGCAGGATCAGCATCGGCGTCATCAGCGCGCCGCCGCCGGCCCCGGTCAGCCCCACGAGCAGCCCCACGACCGCGCTGCCGAGCACCACATAGGGGTTGAGATCCAAAGCAGACTCCTGTCAAGCGCGTGCAGCGAGCCCGCCGGCCGCCGGACTTCCTACTATCCCGGTAGCCAATATATCTCTTGTAAACAGGTCGTAAAAGTGTAAACGCCGTCACACCCTGACTCCGAGGCGTCGCGGACACGACAACGGCCCGCCAGGCAGGGCCATGGCGGGCCGTTTGGGCCGGGTGCGGACTAGGCGGGGACGGGCACCGCGACGGCCGGCGCAGGCGCCGGGGCGCGCAGCGCGGCCGCGTTCGCGGTGGCGTAGTCCTGGTAGCGGCGGAGTTCGGCGGCGCGGCGCCTGCGGTTCCAGCCAAGCAGCCCGGCCATGATCGCGGTCACTTCCGGCGCGGCGGCGAGGCCCGCGTCCGAGGACTCGATCAGCAGCCTCACCCGGCGGGCGAGCACGTCCTCGGCGTGCAGCGCGCCCTCGTGGGTTACCGCGTAGGCGACCTCCGCGCGCAGATAGGTGTGCCCGTCAAGCAGCGGGCGGCCGAGCGTCTTGTCCTCGCGGATCAGGTCGAGCACCTCGGTCGCGAGCGCGCCGTACCTGGCGATCAGGTGCTCGGTCACGTCCCTGGGCACGTCGTAGTCGGACGCGAGCCTGGCCGCGGACGCGCGGACCGCGGGCAGCCCGTCGGCGCCGAGCAGCGGCAGTTGCCCCGTCACCGACGGCGGCACCGGGCCCGGCAGGTCGACCACCGCGGCGTCCACCACGTCCCTGGCCATCAGCCGGTAGGTGGTGAACTTACCGCCCGCGATCGACGCGAGGCCGGGCAGCGGCGTGTCCACGACGTGCTCGCGCGACAGCTTGGTCGTGGGCTTCTCCGCGCCGCCGGCCTTGTCGCCGCCGTGCTTGTCGGCCGGCTGCTCCGCGACCAGCGGGCGCAGCCCGGCGTAGACCGCGAGCACGTCGGCGCGGGTCAGCGGGCGGGCAAGCACGCGGTTGGCCTCGCGGAGTATGTAGTCGACGTCCTCGGCCGTGGCGGCGGGCTCGGCCCGGTCGCCCGACCAGTCGGTGTCCGTGGTCCCGACGATCCAGCGCGAGTCCCAGGGGATGAAGAACAGCACGCTCTTGCTCGTCCGCACGATCATGCCGGTGTCCGCGTCGATGGCGGAGCGCGGCATCACCAGGTGCACGCCCTTGGACATCCGCACCTGGTAGCCCGCGCGGACGCCGCTCGCCTGGTGGACCAGGTCCGACCACACCCCGGCGCACACGATCACCCGGGCGGCGCGGACGTCGAAGGACCGCCCGGTCTCCTCGTCGCGGACGACCGCGCCGGTCACCCGCGACCCGTCGCGCAACAGCGACACGGCGGACGCCCTGGTCAGCACCTGCGCCCCGTGCCTGGCGGCGGTCCTGGCCACGGTGATCGTGTACCGCGCGTCATCCACCTGGGCGTCGTAGTACATCATCGCGCCCGCCAGCCGGTCGGGCCGCAGCGCGGGCGCCCGGCGGAGCGCGCCCCGCGTGGTCAGGTGCCGGTGGTGGGGAACGGGCCGCTTGACCCCCTCCATGGCGTCGTAGAGCACGAGGCCCGCCCCGACGTAGGGGCGCTCGACGACCTTCTTGTACAGCGGGTAGAGGAACGGCACCGGCCGCACCAGGTGCGGCGCCAGCCTGCTCACCAGGAGGTCGCGCTCCCGCAGGGCCTCCTTGACCAGCTTGAAGTCGCCCTGCTCGAGGTAGCGCAGGCCGCCGTGGATCAGCTTCGATGACCTCGACGAGGTCCCGGCCGCCAGGTCGCGCGATTCGACTAGGCCAACCCGCAGGCCCCGCGAGGCCGCGTCGAGCGCGGCGCCCGCCCCGGTGATGCCACCACCGATGACAAGCACGTCGAGCGGCCCCGCGGCCAGCGCCTGCATCACCGAGTCGCGATTACGCGCGTCAAGTACTGCTGTCATGGACGACAGCTCCCTCCCGGAGCCGCGCCGGGCCCCTCGCGTCCATGGTAAGCACCAAGAACCATCTGTTTACTTACCGGTAAACGAACCACCGGTGAAGGTCATACCCAGGCCGGCCGGCCCCGATCGGCCGCGGCCTGTGGTACAGCTCACCGGACTGGGTAGACGTTCGTTAATGTCGGTCAGGGACGAGAACGTTAGGGGAACGCAGTGGTGAGTGTGCGCACGGCGGCGGTGGCCGCGCCGGTTGGCGACGTGGCGGCGGTGCTGGGCGAGGGCCCGTACTGGGTGCCTGAGGATGACTGCCTCCTCTGGGTGGACATCCGCCGGGGCCATCTGCACCGCACGTATTTCCCGTCGGGCGAGACGGTCACCATCGACCTCGGGGCGGTCTCCGCCGCCTTCCCCGCCGTCGGGGGAGGCATCCTGACCGCGGGCGGCAACCGGCTCGCGCTGCACCTGCCCGCGGAGCGGGGCGGGCAATGGACCACCCGGGTCATCGCGGAGGTCCCCGCCCGGGCCGGCGTCCGGTTCAACGACGCGGGCGTGGACCCGGCCGGACGGGTCTGGGTCGGCTCCATGCACGTGGACGAGAGCGAGCCGCTCGGCGAGCTGTTCCGGCTCGACGGCGGCGGCGTGCTGACCACGGTGGTCAAGGGCGTGACGGTGTCCAACGGGCTCGGCTGGTCACCCGACGGCACCCGGATGTACTACGTCGACTCCCCGATGCGCCGGGTCGACGTGTTCGACTACGACCCCGCCGTCGGCGAGGCGTTCCAGCGGCGCGTGTTCGCCGACCTCTCCGCCTTTGACGGCGTCCCCGACGGGCTCACGGTGGACGCGGACGGCTACGTCTGGGTCGCCATGTGGGGCGGCGGCGTGCTCCGCAGGCTCGCGCCGGACGGCGAACCTGACGCGGCGCTGCCGATGCCCGTCTCGCAGCCCACCAGTTGCGCGTTCGGCGGCCCGGGAATGAGCGACCTCTACGTGACGAGCGCGAGCGTCGGCCTGACCGAAGCGGAGCTGAAGGCGCAGCCGCTGGCGGGCCGCCTGCTCCGCCTCGCCCCCGGCCCCGTCGGCCTGCCGAGCACGACGGCGTACGCGGCGGTGCCCGCCTGATCCCAATCGCCTGATTCCACCGTTGATTGCTGGCGTTACGCGGGTTACGCTGATTACAGGCGAAACCCTCGGAGGGCGTCATGGAACAAGCCAGCATTGACCCGCTGCGGCAGCAGTTCGACCAGCAGGTGCGCAGCCGGTTCCCCGACGACGCGATCGAGCGCGTCGAGGTCCTGCAATACGGCGACGACCCCCAGGTCGAGCCGGGTCAGTTCCTCGCCCGGGTCACGCTCAACACCCCGGGCGGCGAAGAGGAGCGCAAGCAGGCGTTCGAAGCGCTGCACGCAAGCAACCACGCGGCCTTCATCGAGCTGCGCCATGAGCTGAACAACCTCCCGGTGGACGTCGTCCTGCAGTTCGTCGCGGGCGGGCAGCGGCCCGAGGGCGCGCCGTGGGGACCGTTCCTGCAGCTCATCGGCCCGAAGGCCGGCATCGGCGGCCCCGGTCCTTGCGGCCCGGGCGGCCCGGGCGACGGGCCGGCCCAGACCCCGGTCATGGCCAGGCTCGGCGCGGAGGACCTGGAGACGCTCGACACGCTGATCACGGCCGGCATCGCGACGAGCCGCGCGGACGCGGTCCGCTGGGCGCTCGCCCGCATCCGCGAGCGCCCCGCCTACGGGCAGCTCCGCGCCCGCACCCGCGAGATCGAGGAACTGAAGTCGCAGTTCTAAAAACAGCATTATCCCGAACGGAATCAGGCTCCTGCGGCCGCTTACGCGCGTCCTTCTCCCTGGAAGCCGGCCCACGGGTCGTAGTCGACCTCAAGCGCCTCCTGGGCGGGGCGCCGCGGCTCGGGTACGTGCTCCAGGTTCAGCCGGATCCGAGTCCACGTGGAGGACCGGCCGCGCATGGAGTCCACCAGGATGTCGGCCGGCTCAAGCAGGGGCCAGACGTCGGGGTGGCGCGCCTTCCACCGGTCCAGGCCCTCCATCGCCTCGGCCTTGGTCCTGGCCCGGGCGATCTCGATCAGCGGCTTCGTGGACTGCCTGCGGCCCGTGCCGCTGCCCGTGGAACTCGGCGACTTGGCGCTCGACCCGTCCCGGCGCTTGGACGGCTGCACGCGGGCATCCTCGCCCTCCTGCTTCTCGTAGTGCGGCGGCCAGGGCGCGTCCGGGAGGCCGGCGGCCTCGTCGCGGGCGGCCTGCTCGAGCAGCGCGTCGAGCGAGCCGGCCGCGGAGTCGATGCCCGACCAGGGGTCGCCGAGCCGCGCGAAGCGCTCGGGCACGGTGTCGATCGTGAACGCGGCGGGATCGCAGTGAGGGACCTCATCCCAGGTCAGCGGCGTCGACACGCGCGCGTCGGGCAGGGGGCGCACCGAGTAGGCCGACGCGACCGTGCGGTCCTTGGCGTTCTGGTTGTAATCGACGAAGACCCCGTGCCGCTCCTCCTTCCACCACTTGGACGTGGCCAGGTCGGGCGCCCGCCGCTCGATCTCGCGGGCGACCGCGACCGCCGCGCGGCGCACGTCGGTAAACGACCAGGAGGGCGCGATGCGCGCGTAGATGTGCATGCCCCGCGAGCCCGAGGTCTTCGCCCAGCCGGTGAGCCCGAAGTCGGCCAGCACGCCCCGTGCCGCCAGCGCCACGGCCACGATCTGCGGCCACCGCACGCCGGGCACCGGGTCAAGGTCCACGCGCAGCTCGTCGGGGTGGTCGAGGTCGGACGTGAGCACCGGGTGCGGGTTGAGGTCGATGCACCCGAGGTTGGCCACCCAGGCCAGGCCCGCGGCGTCGCGCAGCACGACCTCGTCGGCGGTCCGGCCGGAAGGGAACCGCAGCTCGGCGGTCTCGATCCAGGCCGGGCGCGAGGACGGGGCGCGCTTCTGGAAGAACGGCTCTTCCTCCGCGCCGTTCACGAACCGCTTGAGCGCCATCGGCCGCCCCGCCACACCGCGCAGCGCGCCGTCGGCGACCGCGAGGTAGTAGCGGACGAGGTCAAGCTTGGTGTGCCCGGTCCGCGGGAAGTAGACCTTCTGCGGGTTGGAGACCGTCACTTCCCGGCCCGCCACCTCGATCACGGTCTTAGGACCAGCCATCCAGAGTCAGCCCCAATCGTTCGAAATCACCTAAGTTCTTCCCCAGGATTTCCGTGAGGCTGTAGCTCACCGGCTCCTCAAGCTGCTCGAACGTGCACGAGGAAGGCGAGCGGTCGGGGCGCCAGCGGACAAACTGCGCCGTATGGCGGAAGCGCGTGCCCTCCATGTGGTCGTACCTGGCCTCGACGACGCGCTCGGGCCGCAGCGGGACGAACGACAGGTCCTTGCCCACGTTCCACCGGCTGTACTCGGAGCTGCGCGGCGTGCGCGTGCCCGGCTCCTGCTTCGCCCAGTTCCACGGGTGGCCGTCGAAGGTGGTGACCAGCGGCTCAAGCTCGGCGCGGAGCTCGCGCCGCACCGCCATCGGGAACGCGCCGATCACGCCGACGCTCGCGAGCTCGCCGGACGACCGGTAGAGCCCGAGCAGCAGCGAGCCGATCGCGTCGTCGCCGGTCTTGTGCGGGCGGTAGCCCGCGACCACGCAGTCCGCGGTGCGCTCGTGCTTGACCTTGACCATGACCCGCTTGTCCTGCTCGTACAGGCACCCGGGCGACTTGGCGATGAGCCCGTCGAGCCCCGCGCCCTCGAACTGGGTGAACCACTGCTCCGCCACCGCGCGCGAGGTCGTCGTCGGCGTGAGGTGAACCGGCGGCCGGACGGCCGCCAGCGCGGCCGCCAGCGCGGCCCGGCGCTCGCCGAACGGCCGCCCGGTGTAGTCCTCGGAGCCGAGGGCGAGCAGGTCGAACGCGACGAAGTGGGCCGGCGTCTGCGCGGCGAGCAGCCGCACCCGGCTCGCCGCGGGGTGCAGCCGCAGCTGCAGCGCCTCGAAGTCGAGCCGGCCGGCGGTGAAGTCGGGCAGCACGATCTCGCCGTCGACCACGCACCGCGGCGGCAACTCGGCCAGCGTGGCCTCGACCAGCTCGGGGAAGTAGCGCGTCATCGGCCGCTCGTTCCTGCTGCCGAACTCCACCTCGTCGCCGTCGCGGAACACGATGGTGCGGAACCCGTCCCACTTGGGCTCGAAGACATAATCCCCGTAAGGGATCCCGTCCACCGGCTTGGCCAGCATCGGTGCCACCGGGGGCATCACGGGAAGATCCATAGTCCCAGCTTGTCACCTCCGCCTCGGATCCAAACCAGCCGTCTAGCCGAGCCCCGTCCATTCCGCGCTGTACTTCCACAGCAGCTCCGCCAGCTCCGGGGTGGCCACCGGGCTCGGCGCCAGCACCGCGCACCGGTCGTAGTAAAGCCCGGTGTCGCCCGCGACCGCGGCCGACGTCGCGCAGTACACGGAGGTGACCGCGCCCTGCTCGGTGGTCAGCATCCGCCGGGTGATGAACGGCCGGGCCAGCCGGGGCACGCGGCGCCAGATGTCGGAGGCGACCACCCCCGGGTGCAGCGCGTAGGTGGTGACGCCGGCCCCGCCGAGCCGCCGCGCGAGCTCCTGGGTGAACAGCACGTTGCACAGCTTGGAGACCGAGTACTCGCGGGCGCCCGCGAACGTCGCGGTGCGCCGCCGGACGGCGGCGAAGTCGACGCCGGGCGCGGTGTAGTGCGCCTCGCTCGAGACGTTGACGACCCGCGCGCCGGCCCCGCTGGCCGCCAGCCGGTCGAGCAGCAGCTGGGTCAGCGCGAAGTGACCAAGGTGGTTCACCGCGAAGTGCAGCTCGAACCCGTCGGCGCTCAGCCCGCGCTGCCCGCCCACCCCGGCGTTGTTGACCAGCACGTGCAGTGGCTCGTCAAGCGCGAGGAACGCGGCCGCGCACTCGCGCACCGAGGCCAGCGACAGCAGGTCGAGCATCAGCAGGTGGACGTCGTCGCGGCCGGAGGCCGACTTGATCCGCGCGACCGCCGCCTCGCCCGCGGCGGCGCGGCGGCACGCGATAAACACCCGCCCGCCGTCCCGCGCGAGCGCGGTCGCGGTCGACAGCCCGATGCCCGTGTTGCCGCCGGTGATGAGGAACGTGGTCACGGGCCAAAGTTATCGGCCGGGCCGCGACTCGGACAACGAGGAAAGGCAAGGCAGGATAACGTGGACCGAACCTGAGGTCCCATTCCCCCCACAGGAGCAGACGATGGCCGGTCAGCCGCCAGAACCTTCCTTCCAGCCGTCCGGGCAGGACCAGGCCATGACAGCAGGCCGCCCCGCCTGGCAGCAGCCTTCCTACCCGCCGCCCGCCGCGGCCGACGCGCAGCCGGGCTACGCCGCGCCGACGACCTACACCCCGCCGAACCAGGCGTACCCCCCGCAGGACCAGCCCTACACCGGGCAGGAGCAGACGTACACCAGCCTTGGCCAGGGCGGCCAGGACTACCAGAATTACCAGGGCTACCAGCCGCCGGGCTACGGCGCGGCGCAAGGCCAGGGCGGGGCCACGCCACCGCCGCAGTGGCAGGCCGCGCCGCCCGTCAGCGCCAAGGCGGCGCGGACGAAGACGCCGGGCGAGAAGGGCTTCGTCGGCTCGCTCTTCGACTTCAGCTTCAGCTCCTTCGTCACGCCGAAGATCATCAAGGTCCTCTACGTGCTGTTCACCCTCTGGACAGCCCTGGTCGGCCTGATCATCCTGGTCATCGGCTTCCGCACCGGCGGCATGGCGGGCGGCCTGGTCACGCTGATCATCGTCGAGCCGATCTTCCTGCTGCTGACGCTCGGCATCTACCGCGTGGTGCTCGAGGCGTTCATGGTCATCTTCCGCATGTACGACGAGATGAAGAAGATCCGCGAGAACACCGAGAGCCAGGGCTGAGCGGCAAGATTTTCCACGCCTTCGTGATCCACAGCCGTCGGTCGTCTGTCCACAGCATGGACGTCAAGCGTGCACGGGCCGACGCGCTTCGGATGTCCACAGCGGAGAACCCCTAACAGAGGGGTATTCCACAGCTCGACCCCGGTTACGCACATGGTGATCCACAGGAGGCCTGGAGTACGTTACCGGTCCCGGGGGCACGGCAATCCGCAGCGAAGCAGCAGCGGTTCGCCCGTACCACGGGGACCGGGGAAACACGATGGCAAGCCGGGCAGGACATCAAGTCATGACCAGAACCCTGACGCAGCCGGTGGCCGCAGAGACGGCCAGGCACTCTCGTCACTTTCAGCTCATCGTCGATATTCACCTGCTGCTGGTCGCCAACGGTGACCTGCTGCTCGGCAGGCGCGCCAACACGGGGTACGGTGACGGCGCCTATGAGCCGCCATCCGGCCGCCTGGCCGAGCGCGAGACCCTCGTCGAGGCCGCGGTCCGGGTCGCGGCGGCCCAGATGGGGGTCGCGCTCGATCCGGCCAGGGTGTCGCTTGCCCACGTGCTGCACGATGTCTCCGGCGCCGGCCGGATGGCTTTCTTCCTGACCGCCGACGGCTGGGCCGACGAGGCCTGCCCGCTGCCGACGGGAGGCGGCACGCGCAGCTACAGCGACTTCGGCTGGTACCCGCTCACCGACCTCCCGGCCAACATGATCGACCGCGCCCGCGTAGCGGTCCGCAACTACGCCGCGGGCGCCCGGTTCTCGACGTACCCGGCGTTCGGCATGTAGGTGGCCTGCGCCTGGGCGGTAGGGTAGGGCGGTGAGGCTGGTCAAGACCCATGGGTCGCTCAACGAGATCTTCGCGCTCGACGCGTCGCCGGACGCGTGGGCGTCCGATGCGCGGCTGCGGGAGTTCGTCCGCACGGTGTGCGACCGGTCATCGTGGACCGGGGGCAGCGACGGTATCTACCTCTACGACACCAGCGGGCCGAACACGAGGGCGTGGTTCTTCAATCCCGACGGGTCGTCGGCCGAGTTTTGCGGTAACGGGATGCGCGGACTCGGGCGGCTCGTCCTCGACCTGCGGGGCACCGACACCGAGATCGTCAACAGCGGCGGGCGCGACTACACGGTGCACCGCGCGGCGTCGACGCCGGAGGGCGTCCGCCAGGTGCTGCTTGAGTTGCCGCCGCTGTGTTTCGACGACGCCGGCCTGCCCGCGCCGTTCGCGGACTTCACCGCCGTGGCGGTGCCCAACCCGCACGTCATCACCGTCGTGGGGGAGTACTCCGAGCCCGACCTGATCGAGCTCGGCAAGCGCGCGGATGAGGTCTTCGCGGAAGGCGCGAACGTCTCGTTCCTCCAGCCGCTCGATGACTCCGCGAGCGTGGTGCCCGAGGTGTTCGTCCGCACCTTCGAGCGCGGCGCGGGCCTGACCCCGTCCTGCGGCTCCGGGGTGGTAGCGTCCCGCGCCGCCTTCTCCCTGGTGTCCGGCCTCGACCCGGCGGTGCGCCTGGTCGTGCGCAACGCCGGCGGCGTGGCCGCCGCCTCGATCCAGGTCCGCGACGGTGCCTGGCACCCCGTCCTCGAGGGCAACGCCACCGTCGTCTACCGCGCCGAGGTCGACCTTCTTGGCAACCAGGCGGGCCCGCTGGAGTGGGCCGAGGACGAGAACGCCGCTTACGCCACGCTTGACGAGCGCAACACCACCTACCTCAAGGATCACGGAATCCAAAACGCGCACCCGTAAATACGCAGCGTGACCGAATGTGGCCGCAGAACGCCCTTAGCGCCGCTTCGGCTGGGCGAAATACGGCCTTTATGAACGGTGCAGCATCACGATACCCCGCGCCTACCAGCAGCAATACTGTTACCTCGAATGCTTGCAAGTAGTGACTGCCTGGGCGGTAAGCTTCCGGGCATAACGCAGGGCTGTAGTACCTCTTGTAGTTCTCCACGGAAGCGATCGTGCCGACGGGCTTGATCGTCGGTACCGGCCTAGGGAGCCGACCCACACATGGCTACTTCTTACCCGGACGCTGTCTTCACTTCTGACATGTCCGACATTCATGACCTGCCGCTTGACGCGGAAGTTGACTCCGCTGAAATCGAATACGCGCACATAATGCGCCGGATCGGCATCGTTGAGGGCGAGCGGGGCACGACGGTCTCCGCCTTCAATTCCTCTATCTGAGTATCTGAGCCTTGGCCGTCTCCGGGGACGGCCTGCCGTTCCGGCAGTTCGTCCTCAAGATCCACAGCCGGTGTGACCTGGCCTGTGATCATTGTTATGTCTACGAGCACGCGGACCAGAGCTGGCGGCGCCAGCCCACGGTGATCTCGGCGGAGGCGGTCGCCAAGGCGGGGGAGCGCATCGCGGAACATGCCAGTGACCACCGCCTGACGGAGGTGCGGGTCATCCTGCACGGCGGGGAGCCGCTGCTCGCCGGGGCCGGGCGGCTGGCCGCGATCGCCAAGGCCCTGCGCCGGGCCATTGACCCCGTTTGCCGTCTTGACCTGCGCATCCACACGAACGGCGTGCGGCTCGACGCGGAGCTGT